>Ga0325402_1004574_pt1 | contig 12771 bp, 10 predicted proteins | sample PopdelMetagenome_22_FD_207212 | JGI IMG/M metagenome (GOLD analysis project Ga0325402, IMG submission 207212) | Populus deltoides microbial communities from Bellville, Georgia, United States - Xylem-PdKOR-R3 | ecosystem: Host-associated > Plants > Phyllosphere > Stem > Wood/Secondary xylem... | reverse complement strand
TTTTTTTTTATATAAATATATTAGGAACTTATTATTTTCTAATAATATTATATTTTAAAATATTTTATTAATATATTATTAAAGTGTTATATCATTTTAGGTCTTAAGTCCTTCATGGAAAATAATTTTTTATTTTTTGAAACTAGTTCAAATCGAATGATTTTGTTTCGTGTGCAAAAAAATCTCAGTAAACCACAGCAAGACCTGTAAACATGTAGAAAATTCAACCACAAATTCCCAAAGGGGAAAAATGGAAGCAATTTCAACAGATAAATAAATGCATCTCAACTGCTTGAGACATTAGGTATAAAAAAAATCTGTGCCCCTCACTCATTTCAATAAAAACATAAACACTCTAAATTCAAGTACATGTCGACGCAGGAAAGACTAAACAGGAAAGTTGTAGTCAAAGCCTAACTACAAAAAGGAGTTCCCAGGAGTGTCGCTCCCGTGAATACCAGTAACGACAGAAGAATCAAGAACAAAATAAAAGTAAACATGCATGCTGATGAGATCAGATGTGGGAGAACATTCCAAGCTCCAAGCATTGGCTTTGATATATAGACTAGGGACACAACGAAGAGACAAGAGACGAAGATGCAAGGGGGACGTTGCGACTTCCATGAGAGAGGAAGGTAGACCGGAGTGGGAGGTCGCGAGAGAGAAGAGACGATCTGGTAGTGTGTTTAGGGTGGCTGAGGTTTTTTTAATAGGTTTTCTTAGTTTTTTTTTTTTGGGTTCAGTTTTTTCAATCATTGTTTTTCGATTTTCTTGGTTTTTTTTGCTACGGACCTCCATGCATATTTATAATTAAGAGATGACATAAGTACTGACTTCGTGTTACTAATCCTGATAATTAAAACTAGGAATAATCCTCCAAACAACTCTTAGTGCTCCTATATATCCAAGATAGCCCATATATATGATGATCACTCGTCATTTCAATTCCAAATAATATTTGTTTTCGATCGGAAATATGCATTACCACCACCACTAGAAGGAAATTTCTGCCGTCACTTTTCCTTTTCCTTTTCTTTTTCTTTTTCTTAATAATAAGAACTGTGGAAGATACTGATGCTTAGGTTATAAATTAATGGACACTTACAAAAACAAAGCAATGCATAATATATAGCATGGCCGTATAGTGATCACGGCTTAATTAACCCTATTTTTGGTGATTAGATTAAAAAAATGAAAAAGAAATGAAGGAAAGGACGAAAGGTGCGGTCATCATATGTGGAGCAATGGAAGTGGTCGCAGCATATCCTGTGGAAGATGCTGCCATTGCTAACCCATAGGAGAAGGAACCCACGTTCAGTGTCCCTTTGCCTCTCGTATAAAATGATCTCTCCCTTCCTTTCTCTTCTCCAACACCATACCTTAGCACAATATCTAGAGTGAGCTACGTGCTTGAAGATGCTCATCGCTAGTTCTTTCTCTTAGCATGAGTGCCAATCCCGCCATGCACCCTCACCGTACGGCATGGTGGGCGGTGCCTGAGTATACAAGGTTACGGATTGTTACAGTACTGGGTTAAAAACTTGGGAGAGAGCCAATTTCTCTCACAGGGCAACCTCAATCCTTTGGCATTTTCACTTGGAGAGGATCTCGATCTATCGCTTGCTCCATGCCATGATTATTATGTAGAGGCTCAGCAGAAAGCCTTGACGTCATGAAGACAGAGTTGGATCCTACTGTTCGCTTGTTCTTGTTTCTATCCTTAATTTAGTTAAATATGTAAGGAAACTATGGTGCCGTTATGTGTGTTTTTCTTCCTTTTTTTCATGTGGGAGTGTTTATTTATTAAATAATTAGCAGTACTGCATCGATCTATATATTAGGAGGAGTTACCATGCAGGATTCTTGCAACATCAATTGTAATGTGAACTTCCATGGTGTCCAAGCTCAAGCTTACGTTTGAAGCATGCGTGCGCGTGTCTTTTGTTTCTTTAATTTAGTGTTTGCATCGAACGGCAGGTCATGTTTTCCTACTGTGATATATTAATTTTAGTTGGTCGACTGTGGCTCAGATGTGCAATAACCCCTTGATTCTCTAATGTTGATGATCACTTAAACTCATCTCCTCCAGATTAGCAAGTAATCTTCAAATCATAATTAAAACATTTTTTTTAAAAAAAATAGCACATTCCAAAAAAAAAAGTTTTGGAAAAATAGCTGGAATTAAGAATAGCACAGTTCATAAATTGTCAAAAAGCAACTCAAAAAATAATTTTTTAAAATATAGTTTTTTTTAAATGACTGAGTCATTATATTCCTTTAACTTAGTAATCCATATAAATCTTAATAGGGTTTCTTAACTTATTATGTTAATTGAAAATTATCAATAAAAATATTAATGTAGTCGATTTAAACTTTAATATATAGTATTCCTTAGTGATTAAGTTAGTTATAGTCAATTTAAATTTCATTAGGATTCCTTTAACCTAGTAGGTTAATTAATAATTATAAATAAAATTTTGAAAAACCCCAACAATCTCCTCCACACATTCAACCTTGGGTTGGAGCCAGAACAGCCCATTTCTTGCCCTAGCTATAGGGTCTGAACCTGATGGCAAATCTAGGCTCTAATATCTATTATTAGATGGTCTTGGATTTATCTTTTCCTTGCACTTACAAACTTTATGTTTAGAAAAATTATTTTTTTTGAGTTGCACTGTTAAAAATTAAATTTAATATCATCTCTTAATAAGATAGTTGTGGTCAATTTAAATCTCAATAGTAGATTAATTAATAATCATGAATAAGATTTTAAAAATATATATTAAAATTTAAATGGATTGTTATTGAGAATAAAATTACGTTAGTTATTTAAAAAAAAATAAAAATTGTTAAGTGGTTCATCTCCTTTTCAGAAGCTAACTTATGAGGTGAGGTTTTCTTCCTCACAATTATCTTAAAAAAAAAGGCCGACACTCCTGCAGAAACTTTCCTTACCTTGCCTAAGGATCTCATGGGATATTTTAGAACGTGATAATCTGGTGGGGCAAGAGCATGATAGAGCTAAATTTCTCCCTTCATTTCAACAAATTTCGAATCAGTCTTGACTAAAAACATCACCATCCAAGTATTGTATGAGCAAGATGAAATTTACCCCATTTTCATCCCCAACTAAAAGGAACACATACAGCATACATCAAAATTTCATGAATAATTCTCCCGTGTCTGGCACGTTGAAATTTACAAGTTCTAAAGGAAAGGAAAACGAAAGCTTCCAGCAGATTCGCATAAGAACCTGACCTCTTAACTGTGCTTGAAAATTAGCTGAAGATGGTTGCGATTTGAGAAGTTATCTATTTATGCGGCTGAATTGGTCAACTGTTTGGCTGGTATGATTTGTTGTGGCTGCAGGCACAAAAGAGGAAAAGTGGAATCAGCTGAGAACACCTTAAGCATATATCAGGATAGAATTCAAGAAGATGAAAGAGACCACGAAGAAGCTTATATCTAAACAATTGCCAAGACAAACTGTTTTCTTTAACAGAGTTTCATGGATGTGGAGGACATGGTCACCACTATAAAGAACCGAAAGGACATGGAGGTCAGTTTAATAAGTTTGCTGAAGTGAAAAACCAAAATGAGGCTCATATTAACCGAAAATGTGCAGTTTTAACCAAGAAAACCACCGTGCCCCAGGCCAATTTTCAATGATGAATGGGATTATATCAGCTTCTTACCGCTGCTAACTCCTTTTCATGCTTTGGAATGAAAGCGGTATCAACATTTCCATTTTTGAAGTCCTGTCAGCAAGGGGGCAAATGAAAAGGCAACATAGATCCAATCAGTTCAAGGTTCAAACAAAATACATAGGGTTTTTTCAGTAAAATTCATAAATAAATTTGCAAATTATAGTTTTCCTAACCTCAATTTCAAGGATAAGTTTGTGGTAATCTATAGTCGTCGGAACTCCTGGATAGAGAAAGTGAGAGAGATTGATCAAAAAATAAAGAAAATACAGATTCTAAAAACAAAAACAAATCACATCTGTGAAAAAAAAATTAAGAGATGCGCTTGATTGACCGAAAAGCCACAAATGGCATGTCTACTCTGCAGCAGACTGAAACAAATCAAAGGATAGTTGTAGTTTACAGCAACCCTGTGTGGATAGTGGCTCACCAAACTAATCAAAGGATGAGCCTCAAAAGAGGTTTGCATTTGCATGCATCCAGATTAAAGAAAGAAAACAAAAAATGTGGTTTCAAAACTCACTCGCTAAACCCAATGTCCTCTTTCCATACAATCAATGCATTGCCACTATCTCAAGTCAAGAATTAAAAACACAGGTACCAGAGCGGGGCACCTTTCAAATTCTTGGACACTTACCAGTAATAATAGTGTCATCAAGAGCCCTTTTCATTCGCTCAATTGCCTTTTCTCTTGTTGGAGCCCAGACAATAAGCTGCAATATGTTCCAAATGTCACAGTAATTAAAACCATATGATGAAGCCAATTGTTTTCAGTAGTTAGATAAGCTGTCATACATGGTAGCTTTAAACTGCAAACACAATGCATCCAAGTATCAACTACAAAATTGACATGAAGGGAAGGCTAATGTCTAAGGAAAAAAAAAACACTCTTTGTTATGTCTCAAAGATACACTTTTATCCTTGACAACAATAAAAAATTGGAAACATCTAGCTTAAGCAGGAATCCATCGAAATGATGTGTCTTCCAACTTCAACTATATTCTGAATTTTTTAATCCCTATGTTCATTAGGACTCCAGTTAAAACTCCAACTTAACTCTAACTGCCTACGATGCCTTTAAAAATTTTAAAAACAACTGATATTTAACCCAAACAACCACTTCAACAAACCTCATCTTCATGATTTAGATCTTTTGGTAGAATAATAGTTCCCAATCTAGTGAAGGAAATGCTAGAGCACCCAGCACAAAAATGTGGGCCTGACAGAATCACATGAACACAAGCTCAAGGAAATGAAACAGATTTCAGAGACAGCAAACAAGTCTAACGATAGGATAACAATGGTTGGCTCAGATTTCATGTAGACAATCCAACAAAAAAAATTTTGAGCTAATAGGTGGAAACGCCCACACAACTCATTTTACAAGTCTGTACCAAACTTTGTGCTTGGGCAGTATGGCTTTACATAATAAAAAACTAGTGCCTTTCTGTCACCAGCATACAACTTCAAAAAGAAGAAGAAAATCAACTTAAATTGATTAACAAGGAACCTAAGCATCTAGAAGTAAATTTATCCAGATAGAATGTGGTGGGCACCATTCTAAGAGAAAGAAAGTGGCCAGACCAGACACGTGTGGGGCTTATCATTATGTCTATGGAGTAAATTTCAATGTATTGTCATTAGAACAGATGCAGCTAAGCAGTTACAGAATGTAGATATGCTCCTAGTAAGCAAAAAACAATCACATTGAGATAATAACATGAATGCCCCTTGTCACATGGCCAAAAACATAAAGAAGAACAAGGAATTGTTATTTGACAAACCTTTCCAAGTAGGGAATCATAGCTTGGAGGAACAACATAATCAGGATAAACATGGCTATCCATTCTAACAAACGGGCCTCCAGATGGCAAATATGCTGTTATTCTCCCTGTTTGTTTAGAAGGAAAAGAGCACAAATATTACGAGTGGCTGGATAATTATGAAATATGTTTTCAGGGAAAAGAAAATCAATCACAGCAAGATGAATGAAATTTTCATCATTCAACCAAAAGCAACACCAATAAAATCCAGGAGTTGTGTGAGAACATTAAATAGACAAACTAACTAGGAAATGCAATAAACCTCATGGCTTGTCACCTTAAAAAGATTAGACATTGGGCGTTCAAATAGGAAGGATAAAACAGAGTTTGGGTGGAAAAAGGCATGCACAATAGCAACTAGAAAAGTGGTGATGAAGAGGATCAAATAGCAGTAATAATTTAACACGAATGTAATGTTCAGCACAATGTAGACATACCAGGCCCAGGTCGGAATCCCTTAAAAGCATCTTCTGCATTGATACGGCATTCAATTGAATGTCCTCTAAGAACAATATCTTCCTGCAAATTGAAATCCAGAGAACTATCAAACAGATGTACAAGCATGGGGCATAAATTCTTCTATTTATCCTTTGTTCCAATACCTGTTTGTATCGAAGTTTCTCTCCCATGGCTACACGAATTTGTTCCTCAATCAAATCAACAGAAGAAATCATTTCAGTCACCGGATGCTCCACCTGCATTTTTTATTTTATCAAAAGAAACAACTACTAATCACCAAGATAGGGTTTTTATCAACACAAGAACAGAAAACTAAATCACTAATCGCTTATATTTAACCTGGATTCGAGTGTTCATTTCCATGAAGTAGAAGGAACCCCTTTCATCCAAAAGGAACTCAACCGTTCCAACACCAATGTACCCTATGGATGCTGCGGCTGCAACTGCTGCATCACCCATGGCCTTCCGTAACTCAGGAGTCAAAGCTGGAGATGGTGCTTCTTCCAACAGCTTTTGGTTACGTCTCTATATAAGAGCCATATTCAACAGAACCATTACTTCAAATATGCTAGGTCTACTGCTAAAAGTAAACATGAAATAACAACCACAACAAGAAGAAAAAGAAAGGGAGAAACAGGATGGGGATCACTCCCAGAACATATGATAAAACTTTTATGCATTCTATCTTATGATTGAACATGACTATGCTGAAACCAAACCTCTCAGCTTCCTTAAAATTATTGATGCTCATGAAGATATTACCAAGCTTTATGAATTCCCTAGAATTGGTTTTTAATGTTGAAAATGAAAAGCTATCTTCTTTTCTGTGAACGGTCCAACAACCTTTCAGGAATAGCTTACAAATGGCAACCCATTGTGATAGTTGCAAGAAAAGAAAGTAAACAATACCTGAATACTGCAATCTCGCTCACCAAAATGAACAACATTACCGAATTTGTCTGCAAGAACCTACCAAATCAAATAATGTACCAGAATGATTCAGAAGCTTTCACATTGATGTTGGGAGTAAAAGGATATATAAAAAAGGAAAACTGCAATTTATTATTACTGAACTGAACTATATTATTGACAAATTGAAATTCAGCAGTGTCAGAAGTGTTATGAGAAAAGTAAGACTACTTTTATCAACCTAGTTGAGTCACTCAAAAGTCAATAGTGTTTAGACTAATCAACTCAGAAATTGTTCCTACCTCATATCAGATTCAAATTTTCTGCAAAGCAAATTTAAGTACTTATTTTTCTGCATGAACAAAAGGACATTGCAGCACATGAATTCAGATTTGGATTTGGATTTGGATTCATCTTCATCATTCAGCATATTTCATTTCTAGATAGATCATTCACCCACTTATTTATCTTCACCATACAGCAGATTTCATTTCCAGATAGATCATTTATTCACTTATGCTAAATGCCTTTTACCCTCAATAAATAGATGAATTTATTGTTCAAGATACTCTTTTAAATTATAAAACCCTGGCATCTTCCTTCTCTTCTTGTGATAACTAGTTGTACAGGTTGTCTAAAACAGATGCAGATTCTTCCAACAAGAATTGGATGTAGATTAAATCAAATCTCATCTGGCTAATTCGTTCCTAGCACTTCCTTCTTATAGCTCGTAATTATAGGTAACAAGAAAATTTTCATTGCTAAAAGCAAACCTGCATTAGCATTAACAAGGTTACAGTCATTCCCTTTCCAGACTCTACTCTAATGATCTTCCATAAGAAACCTTCATTAAACATAATCGCGAGTTAATTATGGGTTAGTCCCTGTAGTTTAGCAAAATTAATTAATTAGTCCTCATGGTTTCAAAAACTATATATTTAATCCCTATATTTTTAAATCTATTTAGAACTTAATCCTTTTTTCCCATTTCATTTTTTTTCCAATTTATTTTGCTTCTTTTTTTTTAGAAATAGAGGGGGGGGGGTACAAGATAAGATGGAAAGACTAATGAGAAAAGAGGGCATTTTTCAGAGCACAATACTTCTAAAAGTAAGCATGGTCAACATTGGTCAAAGGACTATTTGATTATATTTTATACTACAGTGACTAATTAATTTGTTTTGATACACTAAAGGGACCAAATTATAATTAATTCATATAATCTCCGGACATAGATTACCTGGAACTCAATGTGTCTGGGATTTTGAACATACTTCTCCAAATAAACTCCATCATTTCCAAATGCAGCAGCAGCCTCACTTTTAGCTTGCTGTAGAGCAAAGGAAGCGAACTAAATTCAACCATAGACAAACAAAAGAACTCACGCAGCATGCTTCATGGAAAAATATCCAACACTACAATGAACAGCTCCACACTAACTTCGTACCTGTAGCAACTTTACAAACTCATCAGGTTCTTTAGCAAGCCGCATTCCACGTCCTCCACCACCTGCCGTTGCCTACAGAACATAGGTTTAATTCAATAGAAGTTTCAATGCTTTTTAATTTTATGCTTCATTTGCTTGGTATTAGAAGAAGTAGAAAAAAAAATTCCAAATCTCATAATTGCCGGTCCAGACCCTATTTTATGAAATTTGACAAATTTCACTCTTGCATATTCTTCAGAAACCAAATGGAGCAACAGAAACTATTGAGAATAACTTATTAAAGATGCAAACATAGAATTTCAACATAGAATCCAAGTGATAATTTTGGATAATTCCTATTATGGAATGATTTCTGAGATATTTTAATTGATTTTAGTTTTAATGCTTGGCACTATTGTACAAGGTTACTTGGAGTGCATTTTAGCTTTCTTCTCTATACGTGCACGTACACCCACAGAGGAGAAGATTTCCAGCAAAGATAGTAAAGAGCTCCATAAATTGCTTGATGTGTAGCTGAGTGAAAACAAAACAAGTCGATGGCAAGGATGTGATCAAGCAAGAAGCAAGGAGAAAACACTACTCCATCCTTTCTGTATAAATACCAACTGACATTTGTCTAAGTCTGGAAGGGTAGCAATGGCGTATATTGCAATTTCAATGTTGTCACAATCTGTATAAAACATGACTATCAAAGAAGGATTAATATGAAGGAGATTATTTACCTTGATCATCACAGGATAACCAATCTCGTTGGCGAGCCTTACTCCTTCCTCAGTACTCTAACAACAATCAGTGTACAAAAGTTTGTCAGATAACATCAAACTACATCTTCCTATATTATCAAAAGGAGTAAAAGGAGCTAACCAAATAATTAAACTAAACTTGCAAGACATGCAATTGTTTTCATGCCAAAGTTTTTTTAATCAAATAATACAGATAATGGCCAAACATGGCACCTGTAATAAGCCATCACTTCCTGGTACAGTTGGAACCCCTGCCTTCTTCATTGTTTCTCTAGCAGTTGATTTGTCACCCATGACCCTTATACTGTCAGGCTGCACAAAGCAAACAATAATTTGCATCTTTTTTCAATTATGCAAGTGATAAACAGCCATAAACATGAATTCATGGTATACTTTCACCAGGTAAAAACTTCATCAATTCTCAATCCAATTTCTTCAAAACATGCCAATGGAGTAACACAGTCAACTTCACCATTTACCGTGCTGAAAATTATAGGTTTCAAGTACAATAAGGAAAGGATAACCAAAATGAAAGAAAAACGCAAGGAAAGTTTTGCTAGAACCATGTATGACTCAGCAGAGAACCTTTGGCAAGTTGGTTTATGAATTTGAAGTCATGACTCAGCATTCAATGAAAAACTTTTGGAAGTTGGTGTATATACTTGAAGACCCAATGTAGCATTTTTTTTTTTTCCATGTCTTTGTGCTAAACCTGAGAATTTCATCAACTTTTTGCCATCAGTTTTCTACTACAAAGCCACCTGAGAGTCTGAAACTACTTTATGAACTTTATAGATACACTGACTAACATACAACCCAAGCTGAGATAGAACATGTACCCCATCCTAAAACCTAGAACCATAATGAGATTATAGTGTAATTAACCACCTTCCAAACAGAAGCAGTCAAGGTTAAACTTAAAATTCAGTGACAGGAAATGTATTTGCCTCAAGATATTAGGTGTATAACCAAAAAATAACAACCAACTCGGCAATCACAGTTTTTAGCATAAAGATAAATCTTCCCACTGTCTTCCACATGCTTTTTACTACATGTCAAATAGCTAAAGATAATCACCAAACTTCAACAATCTGCATCATACCATACTAATGAATAAAGATTTACATAAAAAAGGATGTCAGCCACTAAGGGATATTTTTATTAAAAAAAAAGATTATAACAACAGTCACATGGTATTCCATACATGGTATTCCACTAAGGGATATTTTTAGCCATAACCCCAATTCTGGGGCATACTAGATTGAATTGCTGTTCAAAATCTGTATACATGGTATTCCAAATATGGGATTTTTCACTTATCATAATTGAGAAAGCAGTGATTTTAGCATCTAATTCAACAACAAAAAAAAATGTAAAACAATAGTCGACATGTGATAGGCTAAGATCTAGGATATTATGTATTAATCTCACTTTTTACTACTATTGAGTTGCTTGGTCTCTACTTACATTAGGCCCAATAAAGTTTATTCCATGTTCTCTGCACATTTCCACAAATACAGCATTTTCAGCAAGGAAGCCATATCCAGGATGCAGCATTGTACATCTACGACTTATAGCAGCAGATAAAACATTTGGGATCACTAAGTACCTGTGGAAAAACAGTGAAACATACAAATAAATTCATTATATTCCGAATCTACAACTTAAGAGTATCGTGCATTTGTTATTGAGAAATTAAATGACTACTCAAGAACCAAATTATTTCCATATAAACATTGCAACTTTCAACAAGCAGGAAAAAAATTATAATCACCAATTTATAAACTAATTAACAAGGGGCATAAATGTAATCAAACCGCTACCAGCAATGCTTTAATGAATAAGATATGAGGTGAAACATAGAGGGTAGTAACAACTGTTAAATTAAGATGAATTGTTTCAGATTACTGACTCTGACTCGGAAGCTTTTCCTAAAATCCCCCTTACTAGTTGCAAAGTAATATCCATGTGTAATGCATGTGACTGATAAAGTAAGGATATTATAACCACTTACGACTGACTGCTGGGTGCTTCACCGATGCACACTGATTCGTCAGCCAATTTCACATGAAGTGCATCCTTATCTATGGTAGAGTAAACAGCTACACATGGTATCCCCATCTCATGTGCAGTTCGAATAACACGAACAGCAATCTCTCCTCTGTTTGCTACCAGAATTTTTTCCGCGCGACATGTAACCCCAAGAGCTCCTCCATTCTTAGCACAGTGACTAATGTGGGCAGTCTGAGCTCTTTGTCTAGGAAAGTTAACCTTATTTCCCATCATAAAGCTGCATTGAGAACTCCTGATTCCACTAGTTTTCCCCATGAATAAACCCTTATGCATTGAATAAATAAACTATTTCAGTATTTGTAACAATCACGAACTATTTCACTAGATATCACAACCTCATAAAACTAAAAATGCATAGCAGTATCATTGGAATTCTTTAAAACATACAACAACAATGCAGGTTATATGCATCAGACATGTACTTGTTATCACTTATCTTCATATTTCAAAAACATTTTTAATGAAAATCCAACCTCTGAGCTCATTAACCCTCCCAAACTATCCTCATTATTTACATCACCCCACATATGCTAGCAAAATCATATAATTGAAATAGCACCACATATCTACAATTCAAGTAAATCACTGAATTGGCTTCAATTCCCAGCTCCACAAATACAAACTAAGCACAACACTACAGAGCCATCAACCAATACCATCCCCCAAAGAATAAAACAAACAAAACCCAAGACTCATTTCCTTGTAATGAACATTCCAACGCGAACCCATTACAAATCAAACAAAAAGAAGACACGTTTCTAACAAATTCGAACCAAAAACATGTCACACGCAAAAACAAGTAAGCAACAGAACAGAAACACAAAAACTAAAGAGCAACAACAACTTACGGGAGTAGAGGTGACAGATTTGCAAACAGGCAACGTAGCCTCCATTTTGGAACCCAAAAAGCCTACAAGATAAATTAAAAAAAAAAAAAAACCACTTCAAACAACAACACAACAGTTACATTACTTAAAACATCAAAACAAACATAACTAAATTAGATCATCACTAGATATAGGTTACCTTGAAGAAGAAATGATGGGTTATTTTAGAAGCAAAGAAAGCACGAAGAGAAGGAGAAGGAGAAGGAGAGAGTATTTAAGATAGAAGTGATGGAAGGAAGAGATTTGTTGGGACTTTGGTTTGTGTTGCTGTCTTGTCGATAGAAACGAGGAAATGCGAAGTAAGTCAGAGAGTGTGAGAGATTGAATGCTCCGCCTAATTGGGTTTGGGTCGCCAACCCAAAGCTAAAAAGAGAGCTCTTTTCTTCTTGACTTTTTTATTTTTTCAATCTATACCAATATCCAATCATATTCTGCCACCTCGGTTTTATTAATCGTTGGAGTCATTGAAATGTGTTTGGATGTGTTGGATAGTTTCAAGAAGAACCGCTCAGTGAATCACCCGCTGGTTTTTTTTTATTCAAATAAATATCAAAAAGTTGTTTAAATAATTTCTTATTATTTCAAGGAAGGTTTTTCCTTCGCTCGCTATATTTCATTCTAGTTTAAAAAATATAATAAATCGAAATGGATTTTATCCTATTTAGATTCTTGATTTATTCTATAAACTCCATCAAAATTTTGGATGAAACGTTTTGATTTTGTTAG
>Ga0325402_1004570_pt1 | contig 12773 bp, 5 predicted proteins | sample PopdelMetagenome_22_FD_207212 | JGI IMG/M metagenome (GOLD analysis project Ga0325402, IMG submission 207212) | Populus deltoides microbial communities from Bellville, Georgia, United States - Xylem-PdKOR-R3 | ecosystem: Host-associated > Plants > Phyllosphere > Stem > Wood/Secondary xylem... | reverse complement strand
CAAAGCCTACTTGCTAGGCCATTGCAAAATATTTCCAATCAAAATCCTGATTCTATTTTCGATAAATTAAAATGGGTGTCCATCATTAATTATGAGATTGATTCTTACAAAAAAAAAAAAAAAAAAAGAGAAAAAAAAAACTTCAACCGACAAAAATTATTATTCAAGTTTCAAGTTGTTATACGATCATTTCAAAATCTTATAAGGTGTGGTCTAATCCAACAAATTAATTTGATGATATGTTAAATTAAAATTTAATTTAAATTGGATTATCATTTTGATTTATTCTTAAAAATTCTTGATAAACATGAATTAATTTATCTTATATACGCCTCGAACATTAAATTAGATTAAATATCAGATCTTATAAACATGCTATTTTAAAAAAGGATTTAAAAATTTAAAATGAAAAAAAGACATTTTAATTTTCATTAGCAAATTTTAATGAGTGCTTGGAGGTGTGGTATAAAATATTTTTTATATAAAAATTTAAAAATTAAATCTTTTTCTTTATTTTTTTACATATTAACATTAAAATCATAAAAAATTATTAGAAAAAATCAGCTAAACACAAATTTAAATATACCCAAACATAATTTGATCAAATAAAAACAAACGGTGCCGCTGATTCAGGGCAAATGGGTTTTAACATGAGAAACTCCAAAATGCAAAAAACAAATTGGAATTTACCTGTCTTCCATGCTAGGAGGTAACTGGGCTCTTGCAGGCAACAGCTTTTTGTCATAAACAATTTTGTTATTTACTATTTCCCCCCCACAACTGCCCACATGATTGTGGTGTAGTGGCCCCCACTTAATGACTTAAAAACATAAATAGCTTTTTTCTGCCTCCTTTTTGTTCCCTTTTCTCTCCCCTTTAAACATGGAGTAACAGTTGTAAAAGAAAATAAAAAAAGAATTAAAAAATATTCAGGAAAAGAAAAGGCAAGTCCAAGAACTAGGAGAAGATCCAAACCAAAGTTTTAACGATATACACTCCCTTCCCATGATGTTCCACCACTTGCAAGCTTGTAACTTCTCTTTCTGTGAGTCTGTCTTTTTTCAACCTAGCGGGCTACGGAACAGAAGTCCTAACATATCTCTGTCTTCATGTGTTATTTGCACTTAGAAACAAACAAACAATGAAGCTTCTTCATCTTGTTCTTGTTCCTCAAACAGTTCCCATTTGGTTTTTTCATTTGTGTCTCGTAGTAGTTCATGCCATACAAGAAGACCCACCTGTCCCTTCACCATCTCCCTCTCTCATTTCTCCTATTTCAACTTCAATGGCTGCCTTCTCTCCAGGTACTTGAAAGGGCCCTTTTTGTTTTTTCAAAAGAAATGATTTTGTGGTGGTTTAAGTTGTTTCAAAGATTCAAACTTTCCGTTTCAAATATAAATAAAGGACTGCAAAATCTAGTGCATTCATGACTTCACGCTACACGTAACAAAGAGTTTAGCTCTTTGGGATGATCCCATCTCTCTGCACATTGTTGATAAAGTCTCAAGATTTAGTTTTTATGGTTCTTTCCTTTTTGTAAAAGCTTGATAAGCTAAAAAGTCTGCTTCTTTGTATAATTTGACCAGGGGTTGAATCGGAAATGGGAACCAAAGACCACCACCAGCATGATGACCTCCCCAGGAAAATAATCTTGTTGCTCATTGTTGCTTGTTGCATACTTGTTATCATCCTTCTTTCTTTGTTTTCTTGTTTCATTTACTATAAGAAGTCCTCACAAAAGAAAAAAGCTACTCGGTGTTCAGGTACTTCGGTTTCTTTTTACCAACACCCCATCTCTAGTTTACTTCAACATTTATGGTTGTTGTTGTGCTTTATGTTAATAATTCTTTGGTTTGTTTTGCTTTGATGTGAAGATGTGGAGAAAGGGCTTTCATTGGCACCATTTTTGGGCAAATTCAGTTCCTTGAAAATGGTTAGTAATAGGGGATCTGTTTCATTAATTGAGTATAAGATACTAGAGAAAGGAACAAACAATTTTGGCGATGATAAATTGTTGGGAAAGGGAGGATTTGGACGTGTATATAAGGCTGTAATGGAAGATGACTCAAGTGCTGCAGTCAAGAAACTAGACTGCGCATCTGACGATGCGCAGAGAGAATTTCAGGTATCATCAATTTTCTGGTAGAGTTGATTGCATCATTTTCTTTTTTTAGCTTTGCTTTTTCTTGATGGCGATTTATTATTCATTGGAATTGCAGAATGAGGTGGATTTGTTAAGCAAATTTCACCATCCAAATATAATTTCTATTGTGGGTTTTAGTGTTCATGAGGAGATGGGGTTCATTATTTATGAGTTAATGCCAAATGGGTGCCTTGAAGATCTACTGCATGGTAAAATATCTGTCTCATTTTTTAACCAGGGTTTACTGTGTCATGGTAGATGAGTTTTGGGATTTTGAAATAGAGAAGTGTTAATATATTTCTCTTTTTTTTTTTCCTGGATTTTCGTTGATTCTTTAGGACCTTCTCGTGGATCTTCACTAAATTGGCATTTAAGGTTGAAAATTGCTCTTGATACAGCAAGGTGAGATTTTATCTTTTCTGTAGATTTTTAAATTTCTTTTGCTTGTTTGCTTTTGATTCTCTGAGTATTTATTTATTTCAACTTGTTGACTATAGAGGATTAGAATATCTGCATGAATTCTGCAAGCCAGCAGTGATCCATAGAGATCTGAAATCATCGAATATTCTTTTGGACGCCAACTTCAATGCCAAGGTAAAAATGTATAAGATTTTTGAGTTTTTGTTAAATTAATTCAACTTTCAATTATTTCAATCTCTCTCTCTCTCAACTTGTGTTTGAATTCAGCTGTCAGATTTTGGTCTTGCTGTAGCTGATAGCTCTCATAACAAGAAAAAGCTCAAGCTTTCAGGCACTGTGGGTTATGTAGCCCCAGAGTATATGTTAGATGGTATGCTAACTGAACTGGTTATATTTTGACATCAGTAGTTTTGACTCGTTAGCTAGATGATGGAGTTGAGTTGAGAAGCCACTTTTTTTATATATATAAGAACTAGTTTAGTGTAGGTGAATTGAGGGAGAAGACTGATGCATTTTGCATGAATTCATGAGCTTAGAAGTAATGAATCTCGGATAGCATGGTCAAAGCATCTCTAAATTATGCATTTCCTATCGAAGAATTTTTTGGTCAAAGTGTAAAATACTATTGTGTGTTTTGGCTTTCACAATCTATAACACTTGAATATTCTGTGGTCAGCCCTTTATTTTGGAGATGATGTGGCTAAGAGTATGACACACTCAAGGTTCATCAACCAAATAATTCTTTTAAGGATGCCATTAACAGAGCAAATCACATGACAATCGATGAAAAAAATGTCAGCGAAATGCAAATGACTGAAATCACATTGTGTTAGCTTTGCATTTTGCCATTTTCTCTTCCCTTATCAACAATTACTTTTTGAAATATTGTAGGTGAATTGACGGATAAGAGTGATGTCTATGCTTTTGGAGTTGTGCTTCTAGAGCTTCTATTAGGAAGAAGGCCTGTAGAAAAACTGACACCAGCTCATTGCCAATCTATAGTAACATGGGTATGTTAACTCCATATCCAAAAAATTAATGTCTTTTGAGAGGCAATAAAGCAAGATTTCGATAACTATATTTAATGCTCTAGCTATTTTAAATGCAGGCCATGCCTCAGCTCACTAACAGAGCTGTACTTCCAACCATTGTGGATCCTGTGATCAGAGATTCAGTAGATGAGAAGTACTTGTTCCAGGTTTGTGAACCATAAAAACCATAGTTTACTTCTCCAATTGAATTTGTACAGTCTAGAAGTTTGAGGTGAACTCCAAGTTGACTGTTGACTATTTACTAATGCAAACCAACCCTGAAGAAGATTTTTTCCTTAAAATAATAAATCTGGATTGGTTGGTAGTTGTGAGTGGGCACAACAAAAAATTTGCCTTCGGTGAGGTTTAGTCAGAGGTTATATCGATCTATTCTGCCCTAAATGTTATCATCAGCAAGTTAGGAGAGAAAATGATTGTTGAACTAAGAAGCTTGTCGGTGAGTGCTGAGTGCATTTGCCTTGAGCTAGGCGATGCTTAGGTGATTTTAGGGTTGATGTGGAGTTGGTATTTGCGAATTTGCTTGAGTTGGCTAATTGGATAGCAATATCTGCAGGTTGCAGCAGTAGCCGTGTTGTGTATTCAACCAGAGCCAAGTTACCGCCCTCTCATAACAGATGTTGTGCACTCTCTCGTCCCATTAGTTCCTCTTGAGCTTGGAGGGACACTAAGAGTTCCACAGCCTACAACTCCCAGAGGTCAACGACAAGGCCCATCAAAGAAACTGTTTTTGGATGGTGCTGCCTCTGCTTCAGTTTTGTATTAGATGAATCATCGATCCACTGCGCTTTCTGAGTTTCTTATGTGCATATTTTGATGTATCATAGATAATTCATATCTTTGGTTATTTCGGTCAAGAAGGTTGATATAGATGGATTTGAAGAGCATCGGGATCTTCACCACATTTGTAAATTGAAGCAAAGTTTATAGAATCAGTAAAATAGCACTCCCAAAATTTATTTCTGCGCATCAAGCTCATTGTCAATCTCATGGCCATGCACATAATCAGTCATTTTTACAGCAACTTCAGAGAATCTGTAAAATAGCATTTTCTATCTCTTGGAGTTTTATTGATCTTTTGGGTGTCAAGGCATCAGCAGAGAGCTCTGCTCTGTGCTGCAATTCTTTTCTGTCCTTCCCTAATAAAGGTGGAAGCGATCGCCAAAAGGAGAATGTCTTGAGAAGAGAAGAAACTGATACCATGACCAGTGAAAATATAGCTTAGCCCCAGCTGGGATGTAATAAATAGCCTCAATCAAAACTCGGTTTGCATGGATTTGTTTCAGTCAAATACCAGTGAACATTATTACAAAACTTCCGTAAAATAATATCAACTCAGTAAAACAGTTTAGTGATAAATTTTTTTGCTTGTTGGTTATAATGCCTGTTCATCATTCTTTCAACTGACATTGTGGTAGGAGTCAATAATTGCATCAGCAAGGTATTCACATTTGGCCAAAGACAGTCCAGCCAAGGATATTCTTCCATCCTTCGTCATATAAACATGCCACTTGTTGGTCATATTATCGCTCTGATCAGACGAGAAGAGAAACACAAAAGATCAGAAGTTAGGGAAACAATGCTACATGGTACACAGAAGAGAAGTTTAATAATTGAATAGCTTAAGCAATTGCAGCAGTGTGAAGAACAGACTGGCAGCAAATGTTTTATGATAACCACCGATTTAATGATGACAAATGGAGAAGTCTGAGGTTCATAGGGGAGAAATGAGAGAGAACAAATTCACCCGTGACTATAAAATAAGAAGAAATGTAGAAAAACATGAAGATGATGAAAGTTTTTTTAATGATTCTACCAAAAGAAGCACACGAGATCCAGAACTTGATAAAGATTTGAGGAACAATTACCTGAGCTTTGTTCAAGCCAGTGAAGGAAAACATGCCAATCTGCTTCAGTATAAAAGACCAATCTTTCCCACTCTTATCTTTTGCAGAGAGACTGTCAAATAGCTTCTGTCTCACATTTTTTATCCTCCCAGCCATCATTTCCATCTCTGCCTTCCATTCATTGAAAAGAGCTGGATCCCCAACAACATTAGCAACAATTCTAGCCCCATGAACAGGAGGATTTGAGTACATTGGTCGGGCAATCCTTTTCAGTTGGCTCTTAACCCTGAAAATTAAGGTAAAGAAAAAAACATGATTTAAACAGGTAATATAATGTGAGAGCTATCAAATTGGTGGTTTAGCAACTTGTTCGCAGGACACCTTTGACAGCACCAGCCTGACCTCAATTACAACAAAATTGACAAAAGGAGACCCGATAATAAGAAGCAAAAGGCTTAAATATGCAGTCCATTTCTTCCATACCACAATTTAGGATACAAAATCTATGTCCTCACGTAGTAGATTCAACAGACAAGGGCATGGCATCTCATTCATTTTTCAGTGGAAAGAAAAGGAAACCAGCAGTTTAAAATAGCACGTATTATATAGTAAATCGGTTTATCACACCTTGCTGCTGCATCAGCTGATGAGCAGACAACATTAATCGCCCCAATTCTTTCGGCATACAAACCCAAATTTTTGCTGTATGACTGAGCAACCAGAAGCTCCATACCACGTGCAGCAAACAACCTCACTGATGATGCATCTGCATCAAGGCTTCCACTAGCAAATCCCTAATAGTACATTGAAAATTTCAAATTAAATATCATTGCCCAAACAGTATTCTAAATTCTTGAGAAATTTTCAGCAACAAACTACAATAAATATTCTACAGTTCACACAGGCACCATCTTTGGTTCAGCAGGAAAAAAATTGATAGTGCAAATGTTATTCAGATCAGATTTAAACCATTGTATACCTGGTAAGCAACATCAAAAAATGGAATATGGTTCTTTTCTTGAATGACATCAGCAATTTTCTCCCATTGTTCAGGGGTTGGATCAATACCAGTTGGGTTGTGAGCACAGCCATGTAGCAACACAAATGATCCCTCAGGGGCTGCCTGTAATGAAAAAATAGCACGAGTTAGAGAAATGATTCAGTCTGAAACTGGGGTTATAATGAAAGACCACCTCTCTCCCTCTCTGAATTGTCATACCAAGCACCAATAGTGTAATATTCAATCATGTGCCTGAACACTGACCAACCCTAGAGGGAGGGAGGGAGGCAGTGTGCGTAAGACAGGTAGGATAGTATACTAGTACAAATTGTAGTGAATAGCACAAAAGAGGAGCTGAAAGATTTAACAGCATGGTGTGTTTAGCTTGGGCATCGATTCTAATGATTCAAAACAATTTGGTGGGAATTTTTGAGCGCAGCATAACTACTCCAGACCTAACCTTTATGTCCGATATCATCCCCTCAAAATCCAAGCCAACTGTTTTGGGATCATAGTATCGGTACTCTGACCATGGAACTCTTGCATCATTGAAAATATTCTTGTGATTACCTGCAAAACAAGTTTGTTGGCCATTAAAATTGAGATTAATTAGATGAATCGTACAAAAAGCACAAGGAAGTGACATATCAAACCCCAAGTAGGAGACGATATCAGAACTTGTGCTCCAGGAAAATATCGCTCAATGAGAGCTGCAGCTAATCGAAGAGAACCGGTGCCTGAGAGACCTTGAACAGTTGCAACCTGGAAATTTTATACAAATCGATATCTAGTTTATTATCAACGTATTATTATGTTTCAGTAATATCTTTGAGGCAGGGATAAAAAATTAAACTCCTCTCAGAAGAGAAAAAAAGCTTATGTCCTCAACATACTCTTTGTTGCTCTATCACTTGGTTGTCTGCTCCGAATAGTAACTCTGCAGTCACCTTATTGAATGCAGCCAAACCTTCGATTGGGAGATACTACATAAAAATGATCTACGTCAGGTGAGTTGAAGAAAATATGGAGATAAAAAACGCTGGTCACTCTTACAATTGAATATATTAAGATACCTCTTTGTTTTCTCCCCTCTCCAGCATAAGATTCTCAGCCTAGAAAATGAAAATCAATTCCAGATTTGCCATATCAATTGCTGCTGCTTATAAGTAAAAAAGGTCCAAAGCTAGACTGCCATTAAAGAAATATATACCAAGTAGACTGAGAAAGTGCACTAACCTTCTTAACAACATCAAGCACATAAGGCTGTAACTCTTCAGTTCGGTAGGCCCCAACTCCAAGGTTGAGCTTCTTTACATCTATGTCTGCTCTAAAAGCTTCAGAAACACCGAGGATAGGATCAGGGGGGGCCATAGCAATACCCTCGAAACGGGATACATTCACTGCAACAGTCATAGATATCCGGCCAAATGACTGCAAATCAGAAACAGCAAACCCACATCTCAAAACTAAAACATATCAAGCTCGAATCCACCCAAGTATGCATGTTAAGTTCAAATCAAATCATATCAAAATCTTCAAAAGACAAGAAGCATGCACTGGTAAAAAAACCCATGATTTCAACAAATACGTGATTAAACAACAAAGCCTCCATCTTTTACACTTCTAAACTAACATAGCTGCTGCTTCAGATAAAATCACGAATCCTCCACCAATTACAAAACATAGGATCAAGCAAACAAGAATTCAATAAAAAAACCAAGTACCCAACAATACAAGAATTAACATTCATACCTTTTTCTTGATAGAGGGATTGCCTTTCTCCTTGTTAAACAATGTACTCACACTACCACTTCCAAGCCTCATCTTTCCCTGTCCAAAACCACAATTAAAATTCCTGATCCACACCATAAAAATCCGTTTGGCTGCCAAGAAAATAACAAAATACAAACTTTTGAATTTTAACGTCTACTTTCATAGTCTATTTTATTTGATTTGCCACATTTTCCCTATAACCAAACAGAAAACTTAGAAAACTGATGTCCCAGAAGAGAAAAACAGTAGAAAGTGGCGATTAAAGTGGGAAATATAGCTACCTTGAGAGTTTCTTGCACAGAAAGTGTAGCAGAAGGAGTAGAAGAAGCTAAAGAAATCATTGTTGAAGCCATCTGAAAAACAAAAATCACACTGCTCAATGGTGAGATTTCTAAGGAATGATTTTGATAAAATCAAACAGCCAATTGTGCGATGTACAAGTATTTAAGTGATTGGATATGACAGAACTGTAAATGGTGTTTAAAATATAGATGGGTTTATTAAAGAAAATGAAACCTTGAAAAACCGTTGGCTATAGATACTGGAGTTGTTCTGTGGTAATGTTCGTAATCAAGTAGTAGTACTGTCAAATGTGTCGAAGATTTGAGTGCATGCTTTGATATGTAATGATGGCGTACATTTAAGGGTAAATTAATCCAAGGATATTTATAAAACTCCGACTGAGTCTACCGACTCTAAGATCCAATCAATTCAAGATCTCAATTAATTAATTCGGGTTCAAAATAATAAAACTGACATGATCTAATTAGATCAAAACTCAGATTGATTAAACTAAAAAACAGAGTTCATCTTGTTTCAAATAATTTATTGTTAAAATATTATTATTTTAATATTTTTTTATCCAAACCCTAGTTTTGATTTGCCTCAAATCAAGTATAATAACTATGTTCTTAGACCGAAAATATTTAAGAGAATTGTAATAGTTGGTTTTTAAAATATTTTTCATTTGAAAATATAGTAAATTTTTTTTATTTTTTTTTAATATCAAACACATCAAAATAATTTAAAAATATATAAAAAATAATTTTACATAAAAAATTTAAATTTTACCCTTTGGAAAACAATACAAAAGAAGGGCTTAGTTTTCACATCTCAATTAAATTTTAAAGATAATATCTATAACATTTGACCCACCAATGGTCAAGGATTTGAGTGCATGCTTCGATATGTAAGGATGACATAATAATTTAGCCGTAATCTTTTTTTTTTAAAAAAAAAATAATTTCAAAATTCTTGAGGTAATTTGTCTGCATCGTAATCAAAAATTTAAAAATAAGGCCGTGTATCTGACTAAAGTATTTATAAAAGATTTTATGAGAACATAGAAATAATAAATCAATATAACATAAAGATGGTAACTAACGAGAGTCTAACACAAAGCTATCCAATATAAATCACGTGACGTGTAATTTACAAAAAAAAGCAACTTATGAGTTACAAGATAAACGTTGTTTTTATATTTTAAAAATATTTTAAAAAAAATTAAATTTTTTTTTTCTTTTCTTTCAACTATTCTTTTTTATAATTTCAGATCATTTTGATGTGTTAATGTTAAGAATGATTTTTTAAAAAAATAAAAAAATATTATTTTAATATATTTCAAAGCAAAAAATACTTTAAAAAATAAACACTACCATTCTTCTAAACACTCATGCAGAATCTATTTTTTAGAAAACCTGAGATGAGTTGATTTAATAACTTGAAAACCGAATAGATTTGGGTTAAAAACAAATTAAAAAAAAATACAACTAATCCAATAAAAATCCAGATTGACCTACTCACCTGGACCTCTAAATCCAACTACCAACATATTTATTTATTTTTATTAAAATAATATTATTTTAATTAAGTTTTTTTATATTTTTTTGTTGGGTTTTTATTAAAATAATATTATTTTAATTAAGTTTTTTTATATTTTTTTGTTGGGTCATTGTTGTGGATTTATAGATGAAGTCTTTTCATTTTAATTTTTTTTTAAAAATATTTGTTTGGGAACTCACCTGTGATCCGACCCCACTAGAAATAGGTGTTGGACATCCACCAGTGCTGAAATAGGATAATTTTATTTGGTCTTCATGGGAGGCCACACAAGAAAATAATCTCTCGTAAAGTAAAAATAGGAGAAAGGAACTTGAATGCAACCCTACCACAGGAGACATACGGTCGCAATTATAGATTGTTGATAAAAAGTTGTGGTCAATCTTTCTGCCCTTGTGACTGGTGGGGAGCTCATTTACTTCAGAAAGCCATTTGTCAGCAGATTAGTGGCTGGGGTTTACTAAATGGGCCCTATCTGGCCCATGGGCCCGCTCAGTTAAAAATGTTTGGACACTGACAAATGTACTACCCTCTGGTCTCTTTCCCCATATTCAGCGGCTTCAGTTAATCTTACAGGAGACCAGCTAACCGGCTAGCCGATTATGCTTGTCAACTTCAAAATACATATGAGAGGGGCAATTGCAGTTAAAAGTTATTGCTTTTTAAAATATATATTTTTAAAAAATATATTAACAAAACATTTTTTACTTTTTAAAAATTATTTTTAATATTAACACATCTAAATATAAAAAAATATAGTAATTTAAAGAAAAAAATTAAATACAAAAATTTCAATTTTTTTTTTAAATACTTTCAAAATGCAAAAATAAATAAACAATAGCATAAGCATAAACATGCATAGTCTTGTCCGTAATGTCAGGCTAGTTAAATTAATGGCAAGAATACACCATCACATAAACGAAGAATATAAAACGACAGGAATACTGAGCAAACCCCATTCCCGTTGTGTGGATTTCAATGAACAGAAAAGATTGAACACTGAATGCACGAGTATAAAATTGCAGTGCCAAGAAAAGAAATGCAGCAAAAATGATCAGCATCCATATCTGCAAACATCCTGTGACAATTTTGTTTGCAGGGAGAGTTGCATTCCAATCATTAACAAAGGCCATGGCTATGCAAGGTCAGATGGATCATGCCATCTAAAAATTGAGTAAGATGAAAAAAGAACACCCAATTTGGAGATGGGCAAAATGTTCATTAACAAGACGAAGCACTATATGCAATCCCCCAAATACAATGAGAAGATTACATTCATGATCATGAAAAAAAGAAGCTATATCATACTTGAATTATCTTCAAGACTCCATTATTAAGGGGATTGCGTTTATAGAAGATTGATCACATACTATGATCAGAATCAGAAAATTGTAAAAGAGATTTTGTTTAAAAATCAAATGAAATGAAAAGACCATGATTTTAGAAATGAAAATCAAGCTGGAAGTAAGACATGAGAACATTTTACAAAAGAAATCAAGCTGAAAATCAACAAAAGATTCTATTTTAAGCATGTAAACATTGAATAGAAACAGAAAAATAATTTCAAATCGACCTAATAAAACAGCTATTAATTAGACTAACTAATGCATCCAACCAATTAAAGTATTAAACAAAGCCAAGCCACTCAAACTAGCTTCTACCATAGTTGGTACGCAGAAGAAAACTACAATAACTTGGATAATAAATCTTAGAAAACAGCAATGACAAAGCACCCTAATGATAACCAGATCATAAAAAACAGCAAATCAAACACAATCAAAATGCATACAAAAAACTTGCGGGTTTCATCAAATTGAGAATTAATCAAAAGTCAACACTTCAAACATAGCAAGATTTGTCAAGTGGGACTCTCATGAGTTCCTTAAAAGCAATATCAACTACAATTCTCTCCTCAATGAATTCTCCAACTAATTAAAACCAAACAAACACTAACAAAAACCCAATACTCCAAGTATCCAAAACACCTCAGAATCCAAGCTTAGTCCTTCTCCAGTGCCTGCGCTTGGCGTTGTACCTAAAGAAAACACAAAAAACCCCACATTCAATAACTTCAAAACCTTCTTACTTTGTTTCATTTCCTTTTCTTTTCTTCAAAACAAACAGCGAAACAAAGAAAAGAAAAAACACCTGATAGTGTTGTCTGTTCTCATGCGAATCCAATGAGGGATAGGCCTGTTTTGCCTCATCTTCTTTGCTAGTTTCTTCTTGATCCTAAATGTCTTGTGTGACGGCTACACAAATAGAAACACCAAGAACCCATGTCAATAATCAACAAAAGAGTTTCGATTCAATCAAGACAGGATCTATCTAGACAGGAAGAGGGTTACCATTTTTGCTTGCTTCTGATCTGCTTCTGCTGCTGCTTGGTCTTTGTCAGCGAAAACACTGAGAGGAGAAACCCTAGAACTTAAAAGTCTTGATATTAGGGTTTTTTATACATGGATTTATTGAAGGTTGTGGGTTACCCAGAGGTGAAGGATAGACATTTTTTAAGAGTCTGGGCCTTGGATGTTTAAGTGGGTGCCCAAAGTCTGATACTTGGGCTGAGCCCATTCATTGTTTAGAAAAAATGGCCTAGGCAACACACACACACACACACACACACACACACACACACACACACACACACACACACACACACACACACACACACACACACACACAACACAGTGTTTGTTTCA
>Ga0325402_1004565_pt1 | contig 12777 bp, 8 predicted proteins | sample PopdelMetagenome_22_FD_207212 | JGI IMG/M metagenome (GOLD analysis project Ga0325402, IMG submission 207212) | Populus deltoides microbial communities from Bellville, Georgia, United States - Xylem-PdKOR-R3 | ecosystem: Host-associated > Plants > Phyllosphere > Stem > Wood/Secondary xylem... | reverse complement strand
ACTTGATGTAAACACTTCTGTGTTAATAAGAAATTAATAAAATAGTTCTTCATTCTTCTTCATCATCTAGTTTTCACAGGCCTCCTTCCTTCTTAAGGAGACAAATTGTTTTCAGGCTACAAAAGCAGAGTTGCTTTTTGTATAGTTGCCTGACCACAAGAACCTGCAGATGCAGATAATTTGATTAATTACATTACTTGGTATAGGAAAAATGCTAAGCCAAAATTGGACCATGCCATAGAGAACTATCCGCACTAGCTCCAACCTCCCAGCATAAGTGAGATGTTTCCCCATCCAACTTTACACTGCCAATTCCAATTTTTACAACAGAGGAGAGTATTGACTTGCTAGAAGTTTGTGGGGGCTGAGAGGAACACCGAGATATTTGAAGGGAAAACTACCTTCTCTGAAGCCAGTATCATGGAGGATTAACCGCTTCAAACTTTCACTAACACCCCCAAAATATATTGATGATTTCACTGCATTTATAGTCAACCTCGAAGTCTGCCCAAAGATTAATAACTGCTGAAATATAGTGGAAATCGACTGTCTATCCCCACGAGACAACAAAAGTTCATCATCAGGAAAAGCAAGGTGGCATATATCATGGACATTACATTTCGGATGGAAACAAAAATCACAATTCCTTGATGCTAGCTTAAGCATTCTGGAGAAGTATTCCATACATAAGATGGACAAATATGGAGATAATGGATCACCTTGCCTAACTCCACTCTTCCCAGGAAAGAAGCCATAAAGATTGCCATTAACTGCAACAGAGAAGGATGTAGTTTCGACACATTTCATAATTAAATGCACAAATCATTCTAGGAAGCCAAACATGTGAAGCAACTGACGCAGGAAATGCCATTGAACTGAATCAAAAGCTTTCTTAAAATCAACCTTCATGTAGAAAGGCATTTTGCATTGGACTAATGATGCCATTTAGAGCAGAAGCTAATCTCCCCGAAAGAATTTTAGATATCACTTTGTAGACCACATTGCAGCAGGAAATGGGCTGGAAGTCAGCTGTTGTATTTACATTCGCTGCTTTCGGGATCAGAGCATGCAATAATAGAGTGGTTAACTTGCCTCAAAAGTTCCCCAGAAGTGAAGAAATCATGGAATGCCACATAAAAATCCCCTCCAATGACATCCTAAGATTTTTTAAAGAAGAATGAAGAGTATCCATCTGGCCCTGGAGCTTTGTCAACAAAACATAGATTTTTGGTTTTGGTTAAAGGAGATCGCTAGAAGAGATCTTATGTTAACCCAACCGCAACACCGATTTCAACTTTGGTTAAAGGGAATCTCTAAATGAGATTTTAGGTTGACCGAGCTACTAACATAGATTTTTTAGTTTTGGTTAAAGGAGGTCGCTAGAAGGGATCCAAAAATCCCCTGCAATGACATCCCAAGATTTTTTGAAGAAGAATGAAGAGTACCCATCTGGCCCTAGACCTTTGTCACCAAAACATAGATTTTTGGTTTTGGTTAAAGGAGGTCGCCAGAAGGGATCTTAGGTTAACCCAACCGCAACACCGATTTCAGCTTTGGTTAAAGGGAATCACTAGATGGGATTTCAGGTTAACCAAGATACAAACATAGATTTTTGGTTTTGGTTAAAGGGGATTGCCAGAAGGGATCTCAGGTTAACCCAACTGCAACACCGATTTCAACTTTGGTTAAAGAAAATCGCCAGATGAGATTTCAGGATGACCGAGCTACAAACATAGATTTGGTTAAAGGAGGTCACCAGAAGGGATTTCAAATGGAATTCCTGGTTAATCTAACCGAAGTTAGAATTCAGAGGATCGCCAAATCAGGATCTCAAGATGACTAAGTTGCACATAGTTTTGATCATTAGTTTCGGATTGAAAGGGATTGTTATAAAGACAGAGTTTCAGATCAACCAAACTTCGATAAGATCAGTTTCAAAAGTTCGATTTTGTTTATCTTTACAAAACTTACTACTCAAAGTCTCGGCTCAGTATTGTAAAGAGAGGGCATCTATTGTAACCCATTTTTGGGTCCCCGCATAATATATATATAGTTGGAAGAAATAAAAAATAGTAGTAGTAGTAGTAGTAGTAGTAGTAGTAGTAGTACTAATAATAATAATAATAACAACAACAACAACAACAATAATAATAGCAGTGAGAATAGAATGTCGAAGCGCCCAGAAAATGGTCAGAAATTGATTGAGGAGGTTCAAAAATACAAAGATTAAAAGTTGATAGTATATACTTGACTAATGAGAGCCCTATTGAAATAGAAAATTCAATTTGAGGAGAAAAGTCCAAAATCAGAGGTTTATAGACTCAATTGGATTTTATTGAAGGTTTAATTGAATTTATATAGGGTTTGATTGCAAAGAAAATTTATTTTTAAGTCAATTTAGGCATTAATTGGAAGGAATTAAAGTTCAGGGGTCAAATTACAATTTTTAAAAGTTGATTTGGTTAAATCATGGCCTTAATTGCATGAATATTGAAGTTTGGTGGCCAATTGGGACTTCATTAAATAAATCCAAAACCAAGGACCAAACTGGAAAGATGCGTAAATAGAGAGACTGAAATTGACCGAATCAGGGACTATATTAAAGAAATTTAAAGTTTATTGATCAATTGAGGGTCAAAATGCACGAATTCAAAACCAAGGACTAAAGTGAAAAGGGGGGCCAACTTTAGGGCCGATGATTAAAGTTGACAGGGATGCAATTGAATTGATTCTTAAAATCAAAATTGCATTTAAGGACTTAAATGAACAAAGGATGAATTAAGGACTGATTTGGAAGTTGACGTGTTTTTGCGCCATTTTTATTTAAATGAAACAACGTGTTTTGTCCAAAACATCGTTCCTAGACGTCCAACAGGGGAAGAGAAATTTTTTATTTTTTCTTCTTTATTTCTTCCTGCCTCTCTCTCTCCTCGTGTGCTCTGTCAAAACCCAAAGCCCAATGCCACCCACGCCCCCTCATGATGAGAAACCTGGGGGTCATGTCATGCAAGCGACGCCTATTGGCCACCCGCTTAGCACCGTGACAGGGCAGGAAGGCCCCACTCCCCATGCGCAACGATAGGGCAGGGATAGGGGCGATCTTGCTCCCTTTTACCCCTATAAATACCACCCAAAAGGAACACAAAGAAAAAAAGAAAAGAGACAAAAGAGAGAGAGCAAAGAAAGAAGACGAAGAAGTTTGAAATAGGGGGGAACGAAAAAGAAAACATAAAAAAAAAAAGAGGTGAGAGGGACTATGATAGCTAAGAAAAGAGAGGGACTCAAACAGAGAGAACCAGGGAAGAAAAAGAGTAGAACAGACCAAGAACAAAGGAGCCACCGCAACGCCACCGTTTGCAGTCCGCAACACAGCCACCTTAAGCCACTGTCAACCATAGCAAAAAAACAGAAGAAGAAACAGAGAAGGAAGAGAAAGAAAACCAATGGAGAATCAGAAGAGAGAAGAGGAAGAATCACTAGTTGCCACCATTCCACCTAGTCGCGACAACAAGCCGCCGTCAATTCCGCTAACAGAGCCCCATTGTTACAAGTAACACTCTACTTCTTATTGTTGATTTCTTGTTTTTTATTTGCTTGTAGAAACATGCGTTATTCATGTTTTTGCAGCAAGAAATATAATTAGCCGGTTGATGTGCATGATAATCGGCTAATTTTAATTCACTAGTTACTATGCTCATACACAATAACTAGTTCATAATTACTTCGGGCTGGATAATCAGCCTAGTCCACGCGCCTGGACTGAGTCCAGCCTTATAGAAATAAGTTTTTTTTGGCCGATCTCGGCCCAGTTTTTCCAATGGGCTTGTTACAGCCCAATGCCTTTTCTTTCCTTTTGGGCTAGTCATGGCCCATATATTGTTAGGCTAAGACTCGGCCCATATATCTTAGGCCAGCCCAGTCCCACCATAAATACATTAATATTATATCATATAATATTATATATTATAGACTATAAATATAAAGAAAACAAAACATAATACAAAAATTTTCAAAAATCTTTCTAAAAAATTTGTGATTTTCTCGTGTATTTTTCTATCTATTTTGTGTAATATTGGTTTGTATTTTTATACCATAAAAATACAAATCCTGTATTAAAATACACGATTTTCATCAAAACATTGCAAAAAAAAATTATAAAACAAAAACAAAAAATAATTTGATTTTTATGCATATGGCATATCGTATTTTAATACAAATAATAATATATGTTTTAGCATGCTTTTTGGTTTTAATAACCAGTTTATTAAAGTCGTGATAACTAGGCCCATATTTCAAAAAACACCCCAAAAATATTTTGTTTTTTTTTCTTTTAGTATCTGGATTATGAATTTATACGTAAAACATATTCCTGATATTAAAAAGAAAGTTCCTTTTTATTGATGCTAGAACGGTTAGGTTTTTTACCTGATAAGATAAGGACCTCTTTATTGAGAAGGACTTTTTCTTAAACCATAGACGGACGAACAATTAAAAATACAATAACACCTTAGCTTTTTATCAGACAATCAAACAATGCAGCTTACCTTAGGTAAGGCGTATTTGAGGTGCTAATACCTTCCCTTTACGCAACCAGTCCCCGTACCCGATCTTTGAGACCAGTTAGGGTTTCTAGTGACCAAAATACTAGGTGGCGACTTCCTTTCCCATTTTCCACTGATAAAAGACAAGGAATCCTTGTCTCCCTATATTTCTTAATTTCAGATACTTACTTGAGAGTGGAATACTCGCCACGACGTCGCACACGTGCGACGGTTTTTATTAATTGAAAATATTTGATTAATTCCATACAGGAACTTGTTCAATCTTAAGAAAAAGGTTAAGAACAAGGAGCATGTTGAGGCTTCGATATATGAGGCCTATATTGTTGAGGAGATTTCAATATTTTTCTCGTACTATTTCGAACCTCATTTGAAAAAGACAATCAATCACATTCCATGGCATGATGATGATGGTGAAGTGTCTTCCAATGAGAACTTGTCAATATTCTCCAATCATGGATGACCCACACCTAAAAATATCGTAAGGGGAAGATATTTATCTAAAATAGAGTTCAGACAAGTACACAATTATGTTCTATTTAACTATGATGAGCTGAGACCTTTTATTCAGTAAGTATACGTACTACTTAAACTTTGTTAAGAAAGTGCTATTTATATATTGTAATATCATAAACTCATATAATTTGGAATAACCTTGTAGACAACATCGATAATATTTATTGTCCAATAATTCACAGCTGACCGAATCCTAAATCTTTCAATTACAAGATGAACAATTTGTCATGTGGTTCAAAACACATGTAAATACTATCACAAACTCATTATCTCTTGCAAAGTTACTGTATGTCATTACAAAATTCTCGTTTACTGTTCATTGTTGTACATGATATACAATGTTTATCAAATGGGAAGGAGTGCTGCTATTTCATTGTCTTTAGTAAGCCTGGGCTCTGAAAGAAAAGTAAGTGCTACAACGGGTATTTTGTCAATGGATATGTGTTTCATACTGAAGAATATGGACATGGAAGAAAGATATAGAACATCGTAGTTTAAGTTAAGGGATCGACTTGTAGTGAGTTTGAAGTTGACTATTATGGTAAATTAGAAGAGGTCGTCGAACTGCAATATTATAGCGAGCATAATAAAGTGTTTTTATTCAAATGTTATTGGTATGACACCACTGACAGAGAAATCAGAGTAGATCCTCACTATGGTCTGGTCAAGATCAACTCAAAAAACGATGTCTTTGTTTTCGCAAAGCAATGTCAACAAGTTTATTACACATACACCCCTTCCTTTAGAAAGGACTGATCAAGAGTTAATTGGTTATCCATTTTAAAAACAAAAACCAGGGGTCGTGTCGAGGTTGTTCAGGATGAGAACAAAGACATAAGTATGCAAGATGAAGTCTTTCAAATTAATGAGTTGGTTGAACCATATCGAGTTGCTCCTTCGATTGAATTAGAAGAAAATTCAAATTTTCTTGTTTTCAATGATAGTCATGTTGATGTTGACGCAAAGGCGTTGAATGTTGTTCTGAGCTCTAGCGTACAAGAAAATATCGATGATGATGATATCTATATTGATGATTGCGATGGAGCTGATGACTATTCAATTGACGATGAAGAAGAAAATTCTGACTAACTATCATAATCAAGGAAAGTGTAAAGCATTTTTTTTATAATGTAATATTATGAATGATATTTTGTAACATGAAATATTCATTTTATAATTGTTAATTGTTGTTATTGTTTTGTGCAAGTAGTTTGTAATTTAAGTGTTTGCAAGAGGATAAATAGGTAATACAAACATAATCTTTCATGCACAGTGCACGACCACCGGCGTCTCTATAGACGGAAACATTTTGTTGATATTTTACCGAGAGTGGCAAAATATTTACTTGAATGTCACAATCACCGACGTCTATACCGAGGGATATTGTATCCATCGACATTTTATAAAGAGTTGAAAAATATTTACTAGAAATGCTACAATCACCGACGTCTCTACAGGCGGATAAAGTTCATCGGTATTTTACTGAGAGTTGAGAAATATTTATTGCAAATGCCACAATCACAAAATTTATACCCACGGATAAATTCTGTCAGCATTTTTTGACAGTTCACAATTACCGACAGACTCACTGACGAATGGTGCGAATTCCAAATGATGGATATTAATGTATCTCTGATCGTGTGCACTTGCTGATGGAATTATCGACGAACTTCAAAAATTATAAAGGGTAATTAACAAATTTTGGTGCGAAATTTAAAATTTACCAACATATTTTTGAAAAGTCATCGATAAAATAATTAAAAATAATATTATTTAAATGTTCTATCAGTGAGTCCGTCAGTAAAACTACGCTATATATCTCAGTGACCGCCCCTTCAGTTCATTTTTCCTCCGCTTCATTTAAGAGTTCTCTCATTTTCATTTTTTTTTTCTCTCATTTGCTTCAAAACTCTTGTTTTTTGCTTGTAATCTCTAGTTATATTTTCAACAAATTAAAAGGTATGTATTTCCTTTTAATAATTTTAATGATTTTATTTTTTTTATTTTTTCTTTGTTTTAGTTATTGTTATTTTTGTTGTGTTTTTTGTGTTGGTGTATTTTTATAATGTTGATAAAGTTTTGAAATACACACATTATTAAGGTAATAATTTTTCATTCCTAAAGTCTACACTTTTTTTTTAATTTGTTCAATATATCCTTAAGTGCCGATCAAGAAGAGGCACCTGCGCTGACTTACGATGCTGCCTCTTCCAGCGCGGTTTCACAGTGCAGAGGTGGTGTGCCTTCACAGCAGAATCAATTCACCGGCAAGTATGAGGCACATTGGAAGGATGACCTTTCACCGTAAGTTTGTTTCAGTTTTCTTTTTAATTATAACATAATTTATGAACAACTAATCAATATTTCATTAATTTAATTTATTTTCAGGTTCACAAACATTGAGGCCCCTAAGTAATATCATCGGCGTTTCAATCATCAACGAAGATTCTATTATTTCAATGGAGTCAGGTTTCCATACATCTTGAATGAAAACCTTATATCAATGCATGGTTTTGAAGATTTCAGGTTGGTGTTAATTTCTCATTTCCAGCTTATTTTTAATAAATTATTATTATTATTGTAAATAAATTATTATTTTTATTTTAAATAAATTATTTATACACAGTACAAATTCAAGTGGGACAACGCGCATGACAATGTTGCGAGGAGGGTGTGGGAAAATCACGCGGCAACAAGGTAACATCGAAAACAATATGATATTTTTTTAAAAAAAAATTATGTTTTAAAACCTAATTTGTCACCATGGAAGTAGGTTGCGTGATTTTTGGTATGAAGCAAAAAAAAGGCCAAAAAATACACGAGAGATAACGGTCTCTAAGGCTGGAATGACGTGGCAGTTTGGAGGGATTTCAAACCTCCATACATCCCGGTGGATATATGGCCGCAATATATTAAGCACATGATGTCTGAGCGGTTTACACGACACTCATAGTCCGGTGCCGACAACCAGAACCAACAAATTCATGGTTCGGTGACCACACACACCAGCAACTCCGTTCTGTTTGCTGCACATGCGAAACAAATGGTAAAATTAATTTAAATGAAATATATCATTAATTAATTTGTTGTTACTTAATTTTTTTCTTACAGGCTATATCTCTTGGACATGATCCAAGCCCCATGGAGCTGTTTGTAGAGACGCATGTGCGGATTGAAGACTGCTAAAAGGGGGTGCAACAGGTCGTTGACAACCGTGCTCAACACTTCGTGTTATGTTCGTTCAACCATTTTATTTTGTAAGTTATTATTTTTCTTGAATTGAATATGATGATTTCTTTTTCATTTTCAGGAGACCTACAATAGCCTGTTGAAGGAGAGATGTGGGGACGATCCTTCGACACATCCAGATTTCGATCCGGATTTGTGGATGGAGGTAGGATAATCTAGTGGACCCGATAAAATCGGGTGTATAGGCTCTCCAACACCACGGGCGAGAACTTGCGGGCGACCCATAGTTTCTCAACCGTTGGGAGCTTCCAATCAGTATCGAGCACCCAATCTAAGGAGTTCGTGGCCTTGCAGCAACACACGGCTTATCTCACCGAAAAATATGAGCAACTCTTGGTGAATTATGAACAACTCCGCCAAATGGTCAAGAACATTACATCACAGATGGATGATACATGTGCACCCTCTTTTGGGCCGTATAGTCTCAGGAACAACCAGCCTCCTCCTCCTCCAGTTCTGTCATTATACTAGTTTAATTTTTTTTTTTAGAAACACATTGAATTTGTAATGATATTTGGATGAATATGATTTAACTTTATTTTTATATTTTTGATGTTTAATAAAATTTTATTTGTATAACTGGTTTTTTTTACTATTAATTTATATTATTTATTCTAAATAATTTTTTAATTTTTTTTAAAAAACACCACCGACGGATTTTCAGACGAAATATTTCTTTCGGTATTTTCTAGAGAGTTAAAAAATATTTACTGAAAATGCCATACTCACCGACATCTTCACAAATGGAAACATTCCGTCGGTATTTTACCGAGAGTTGCAAAAACTTTACAGGAAATGCCATAATCACCAACACTTATACAGACGGATTTCGTTTGTCGGCATTTCACCGAGAGTTGAAAAATATTTACTGCATATGCCACAATCACCAACGAAATATTTTTTTGATATATTTCCAGCAGGAATTTTGTTTTTAGCGCACATTTTCTGTATGTAAAATCATCGGTATTTAATTTTTTTTATTGACAGAATTAGCGACAGAATATGGAATTACCGACGAATGCTATGCCGACGAACTCGTTCCGTCGGGAATTTAGTCAGTAAAAGATTTTCTGACGAAGTGGCAATCTTACGCCGACGGATTTGGTTTGTCTAAAAAATTGTGAAATGTTGTAGTGATTGTAACACCTTGTATTTTTCCAAAGCCTATTTCCTATGATCTTGTAAATGTACATCTCTTATTAAAAATTACATTCATGTTAACTATATATAAGCTTTTCTTTTTAAAAAAAATACAAATATTCTTTCGATATAATTCTGAGTAGCAATTTCATATCTACATCCATATTAAATATTCTTTCAGTGACCCTATAAAGTGGATGTCCTCATATGAACTTACCTGTGACATCCATAAAATTACAAATTAAATCATATGAAATATTTGCATCATTTCAGATACTAACAATTAACAATTATATGATCAAAATCAATTTCATAATTTTTAGTTTTAGAACGTTGATCTTATATCAATTTCCTATACCTTACACATTTCATTATTTCCTAATAACTTTTCTTCCAATAATTCTATACATCGCATTATCGTCCTTGCATCATGAATATTGTTTCATTTGTAATCTGGTTTAACTCGTCACTATACGATTTATTCCTTATAACTTCAAAATTGATTGGTCTCCTTTAAACAATTTCATACAATAGACCATGTCACATTGAGATTATTTCATAACTATTTCTACTCCATGAATATACTCAATTTATATTAATATTATTATTTTACAACTCATAGAGTTTACCCCATAATTTCTTTCCTCTACACATATAAATCATATGATATTTTCCTCTCTCAACCACCTTTAATACATATCGTAACTCATTATGTAAACATGTCTAATTCACATCGTTATTTAATTCATGTCACCTTTTCACTTCCCCAACATTTTTTTTATTTATAATACATCATACTTTAGTCATATAACACTTGATATTTGAGAAGTTTTCTCAATTCAGTATTCATTCCACTTGTTTCATGTCCATTTCTATTATTTATAATTTATCGCATAACCTTTCATCAAGATATGCTTAAATCTTTTTTTTTCTTTAAACTTTATCAGTAGGGCTAATTGAATACTCACTCATTAACCTATCAACACAACCAAACTCATATACACATTGCTCCTTTACTTGTTATCGTTAATACTAAATACATGATCTATACACGACATGATGTTGTGAGGTATATGAAAATGGTTGAACTATTACACGTCTCTTGGACATGAGCCGAGCCCAATGAGGCTTTTTGTAGAGACGCACGTGCGGAGTGAAGACCACGAAAAGATGGTGTAAGAGTTCGTTGACAACCGTGCTCAACACTTCGTGGTATGTTCGTTCAACTATTTTCTTTTGTAAGTTATTATTTTCTTGAATTAAATTTGATGATTTCTTTTTTAATTTTCAGGAGATATATAATAATCGGTTGAGGGAGAGATACGGGGATGATCTTTCGACCTCCTGAATTTTGATCCGGATTTGTGGATGGAGGCAGGATTGTCGGGTGGACTTGATAAAAATCAGATGTGCGGACTCTCTAACACTACGGTTGAGAACTTGCAGTTAGCCCATAGTGTCTTATCGGTTGGGATCTCTCAATCACTATCAAGCACTCAGTCTCAGGATTTTGTGGCCTTGCAACAACACAGACTCATCTCACCGAAAAATATGAGTAACTCTCTATGCATTATGAACAATTTCATCAAATGATCATGGAAATGAGATCAAAGATGAGAGGTACGTGTGCACCTCTATTTTGGCAGTATGGACCCTGGAACGTGTAGCCTCCTCCTCCTCCTCCAACACTGCCATTGTTCTAGTATAATTTGTATTCGTATAAATAAAATTGTAATGAATATTTGGATTTTATATTATTCAATTTTATTTTTGCACATTTCAATTTTATAAAATTTTATTTGTTTAATTATTTTCTTTTTTTATTATTCTATACAAGTTATATTAATTATTCTGTGCAATTTTATTTTTAAAAATATTTTTTAATTATCACAGATGAAATTACAAATGTAAACAAGTCGTCGGTATTTTTCAGAGAGTTGAAAAACATTTACTGCATATACCACAATCACCGATGGAATTATTCAAGAGAGTTGGGAAAACATTATTGGATATGCCACTATCACCGATGGAAATATACCAACGGAATAATTTCGTTGGCATACTTCCAACGAGATTTTTTTTTTGCACACATTTTCCGTCTGTAAAACCATAGGTTTTTAATTTTTTTTACTGACAGAATTAGAGATAGATGATGGAATTACCGATGAACATTATACCGATAGAATAATTCCGTCAGTGAATTAGTTGGTAAAATTTTCACTAACAAAGTGGTAATCTCACGCCGACGGAAAAACTCCATTGGTAAAACTGTTAAATGTTGCAGTGTGTTTAATCACCTCTTTGCTTCACAATTGCACTGTTAATTACTGTTCTTTACAGATAAAAATCACCGATAAATTGAAAAGTAGTCGGTGTTATTTGGCAGTTTTCTGAAAAAAATTAGATTAAATTAAAATTTTAAATTAAATATCACAGACGGAATCACCGACGGATTGAAAAGTCGTCGGTGATATTTGGCGATTTCTGAAATTTTTTATTAAATTAAAAATTTTAATTAAATATTACAGACATAATCACCTATAGAATAATTAAAAATATTAATATTTTATTAACCGTCGGTAAAACGCACCAATAAAAAGCCTAGAATCTCTAATTTCACAACAAACCCATCTCCTTTCTTCTTCTTCTTCTTCTTCTTCTTCTTCTTCTTCTTCCCCATATGTAAAAAACATCAATTTCCATTTCTTTTTCTTCTCTCCTCTCCTCAACTCCTTCTCTTCTCTTCCATGCTCACGTATGTCTTCTTCTCCTTTTTTTTTTTCTTCTTAGTATTTTTTTAATTAGTAAACTTTATGAATTTTTTTTTCTCTTCTTAGCTTCACTTGCAACTATATTAAGTAAGATTTTTTTCTTCTTTTTTTTCATGTTTTTTCATTATATTTGTTTTTTATTTTATTTTTAATTGTTTTTGTTCTTAATAATTGTATGAATGTTGTTGTAAGATTTTTTTTCATATGAGATCAATTTTTAGTTGATTTATTTATTTGTTGCAAATTTGTTTGAGTTGATTTTCTTCTTTCTTTTTCCAAGCATTTTGAGTATTATAGAGTGTTGATTTATATTAATTTATTTATTTTATAGTTTTGTAAAATAAATTTTTTTTAAAATATTTTTAAATAATTACCGATAGAATTACATATGGTATTTTGCCGAGGGAAATACTGACAGAATGAAGCGGATAATTTTTTTATGCACTTTTTTTGTCAGTAAATCCATCGGTAATAATATGTTTTTATTACCAACGGACTTACCGATAAACAAAAAATTACTGATGAAAGATTCACCGACGAAA
>Ga0325402_1004560_pt1 | contig 12781 bp, 6 predicted proteins | sample PopdelMetagenome_22_FD_207212 | JGI IMG/M metagenome (GOLD analysis project Ga0325402, IMG submission 207212) | Populus deltoides microbial communities from Bellville, Georgia, United States - Xylem-PdKOR-R3 | ecosystem: Host-associated > Plants > Phyllosphere > Stem > Wood/Secondary xylem... | reverse complement strand
AAGAAATAATTTATTTTCTTATTCTTCATCTTTAAAATTATGTTTCCGTGCGTTTTAAAAATATAATGGACTTAAAAATACATTAAATTAATATTTTTAATATTTTTTAAATAATTTGGATATATTAATATCAAAAAAAAATTTAAAAAAAATTTTAATATATTTTCAATCAAAAAATATTTAAAAAAAATATTATGAAGTGTAACATCAATATATGTATGTATATATATATATAGGCACGTTGGAAAGAAAGACATGGCGACGAAATCTTCTCGTGACAGCGTATGTAAACTTCTGGTGAGTTGTTTGGAGTTATTGATGATTGCCTTTTCGTGGATGAGAAAATTTTGAAAGAGATTATTATAAAGCATATAATATATCAAACTACAGGCAAGAAAGGGCTCCACAATTGAGCAATTGTACTATATATTATTTTCTCTAAAATGAATTTTCGTTGCTGGACATGGGTCTCGGTCTGTGCATAAAAGTATATAATATAACCACGTGTATACGTGGAAAATTAATTCCAAATTGGCCTTCTTGATGGGTTAATATCATGTGTATAATTCAGACAGAAAAACAATATATGCGGAGGTGAATTTTCCGGAGGTAAATGCTGAATTGCATGGCTAACAAGTAACAACGACCATCACCTTTGTTGCTTCGTGTGAAAGGAGAAGAAAAACCGGGTGCTCGTGCTGCTTTGAAAAATGGTGGAACCGTGGGAAGGAGAAATGTATCCACAGATAGTAGATGAAGGCCCTTCTGTTCTTTGGTTGTCACCATTTCTTGCTAGCTATAATGTTACTTTTACAATTATGTGCTACAATGTAATTTGAGAAAGTGATTGGATTCACAATTCTACAAGTTTGTTTATTGTTGGGTTTATCAGAAACACGTACATGCAGCGAAAACAATAATTTTTTTTTTAAAATGAAGTCTCAAGGATTCTATTAGATATATTTAGAGTTGTTTACTTTTTTAATTACTTAAATATCTTCGTATAATTCATGTTGTATCTAATATATGCCCCATTGTTACCTTTAATTAGGATAATGTGTAGCTAATCAAAATATAATACTCTTTATATAAGATAACTTAGCGATTTTGAGTCTAATAATCATTTACATAATCGTCACATGAGCTTTTCCATATACACAAGTGATATCTTCATATGGAATTCTAATGCGGGTTAGTTTAGTGTGCATGTCATCTGACAAACAACTACATATTAGTTATATGTATCCCTTATACATCAACTTATGAGAATAATTGCTTCATTTCATAGAAGAAAAAACATAATATGTATCGTTTTTGATATTTCTAGTTAATATTCAGTCTCAATAGAGCATCGACAAGGAACATTTTAGAAATAATGCGTTGATATAACATGAATTTTAAAATTATAACAATTTTATAATTTTATTTGCAAATCATTTTTTAATCCAATGTCTTTATCTTTACTCTAGATTCATTAATCATATATTATATTCATTAATCAAATATTTGATGAATATTAAAGATAAATAAGTCTTTATTGATATATTAAATATATTTATATGAACAAAACTAATGTCATGCTTAACCAACTAATTGACTACATGACATGCACATTAACATTTATGTGGTATTTTATTTTTCACAAAAACATCTTCATGATTCTAATTTGGATAAATGTGTATGGTTTGATTTACTAGGAGTAAAATTCTTTTTTATTCATGATTAAATTCTTTTTTGTTATTTTTTTAATTAAAATCAATAATGATGGATCTTGGATCTAAATTATGATATCACATTTCTAATACATGGCATATATATCTTGCATTATCAACTTTATACTACTACTGGATCGTTTGTCCACACTACGGGTTGGATTAAGAAAATTTAAATGTAAAAAAAATGTTTAGACGTTGTTAATGTTTTTTCTAGTAGAAAAAAAAAATTAAACAATATGAGGTTGACTCATTGTGACTTGATTAGTTTAATGGATCCAAAGGCAACCTAGACAAATAGTAAAAACATAGTTTTACTATAAAAGATTAAAGACAACATTCTTTTGAAAAATATTAAGATGATAGTATATTGGATCGACCCGGTTCAACTTGGATTAACCTTAAAAATTCACGAATTGGATCATGAGACCATGATAACCTCATATAAAGTAGCAAATCAAAAAAAATTATGAAACTTAATTCTAATCAACAAGTATGAAAATTGGAAAAAGAATCAATTAAAAAAACAAAACAAATGACTAAGTCAACCATAGTTCACCTACCAAATCTATGACTTAAGTCATGAGACAAGGACAGCCTCATAAAAATTAAATCAAAACAAATTACGAAGTCCAATTCTCAATCAATCCAATGTTAAAAGATAAAATTGAAAAAAAAGTCAATTAAAAAAAGAACACAAAAAAATAACCTAAGTCAACTTGGGTTAACTCGTCAAACTCATAATTTAGATCATAAGATCAGGATAACCTCATAGAAAGCAATAAAAAAAAATACATGCGTCAACTCGAGTTACCCTACCAAACCTACGACTCGGCTCATGAGACTAGAATAACTCTATATAAAGCAAATCAAAACAAATTATAAAACACAATTGTAAACCCTTGAAAAAATCCATAAAAATAATAATAAAAATATTACATAAAATGAGTAAAGTGATTATTAAATTACGAGAATGATGATAGTTTTGAGAATTTGATTAAAATATTATGTACGGGTAAAAAAAATATGAAAAATACTTGGAACATAAAAAATACATATAAACACAAATAAAATTTTAATGGAAGCGGATTTTATGAAACTAAAAGTACCGGTATGTAATTTAGTGAAATTCAAAATAGCTTGGGTAAAATTTGGTACAGACAGGTGTTAAGATTTTAGGAATTTTTATCTGAAAAATATAAAAAATTACTATTGAGAGACATAAAAGAAATTTGTAAAAAGGTTGAATATATATGTGTGTGCGCGAGCGCGCATACATTCATGTGTTGTGACCAGCCAAAAACAAAGGAAAAGATGGAGGAAGAATGGCTTTGGAGAGTGATAAAAATCCATGGGAAAACATATAATTTGAGTGAGATCCTTAAGAAAACATCAGACCAAGCATATGAACACTAATCGGAGGAAAGAAATCAAATGAGAGGAGTAGAGAAAAAGGGAGAACAGTTCAACAATTTTGAAGGAAGAAAAATAGTTGGAACAATTGATGAGTGTTTAGAGTCTTGATTATTGCTTGGTAAGATGTCTTAATACCGTTAGATAAGTTTCTTGTAGATTAATGTCTTAAATTGATTGAATATTTGTAAATTATGAATTAGGGTTCTTGGATAAAAAATCAGGGGAAATTGGAATTGGTTATTGATTAGTGTAAGGAATGATATAATGAGTAGAGAAAGTGAATAAATTGTTGAAATTGAAGTAGAATTTTTGGTGTGCAAATAAAGTAGTGGTCGACTCATTATAGGAAATATTTTTAAGGAATGTTTAGATGTGTTTGAATGTTGTAAAATGATGAGTTTTATGTATTTAATGTATGCGGTTGTTATGGAAATGGTTTAAAATGAAGAGACCAGTTTTATACTTATTTGTGATGAAACTTTGATTATGCCAAGTCTTACATACTTTGGAAAATTTGGTAAGAAATATTTATGATTTGTGTTTTTGAATTATGTTTTAAAGAAATCATGTTGATAAGGATAAGTTCACAAATAAAACTTAATATATACTTTGAAATATACTTGCTGATAACAAAATATATGAAATGTGTTAAATACAAAGTTTAAAGTATGAAAATAGAATGAAATGATGATGGGAGAATAATAAGTAAATGGTAAATAAAATTAATTGTCCATAATAAAAGATTTGGTATATTATGGAGATAGTTAGGAAATTATTTAATTTATATATAATATGAGAAATTATAGAAGGAGCATGTTAGAAGGAAATAATAGGGAGAAACAATATATAAGATTGAAATTATGGATGAAAATGTATTAATTAGTATGCAAAGAGATTATATATAATGAATTGGTATAGGATGATGATAAAGAAGTTTCATGTGAATAAGAGGTACATAGGAGGCATGACCTATTACAGAGGGAGTGTGCTTGTTTGGTAGTTCAGGTAACTATTAGATACCATAATTATTGATTTTTACTAATATGCAATTGTATTGATTAAATCTGGAATTATTTATAGCTATACTCAAATTAAGAATGGTAAACATATAATTGGTTTTAGTATGACGACTGCATGAACAAGGATTAATGAATATAATGTAAGAAAGATTGAGAATTCTTAAATTCAGTTGGGACTAAACTATGAGCTGATCGTAAGAGCAAGAGTTGTTATTCTCTGAAACTTAATGATTTGGCAGGTCGTAAAGACGAGGGTCATTGTTACTAAATTGTTCAGTCAACCGCAAGAGCGGGGGTTGATATTTCTTAAAATATATATTAATTAGCTGGCCGCAAGAGTGGGAGCTAATATTTCAAACAATAAGTGAGCCGACCACAAAAACAGGGGCTACCATTATGCAAAATTAGTTTGGTCAGTTGTATGAACGAGGACACAGATTATGTTGAGGAAATTGATTCAGGGAAATAAAATAGTTTGTACATGCATTTATTTTACGACATACACTTTAAATGTAAATATAGTTAATGTTGCAATTAATATTATTTTAAATGTGTATTTCAAGTTCTTCTTATCATCCACCACAACATTAATTGTTAGTTTTAGTATATATAGATTTTGTATTATGTGATGTTTTGTAATTTTGCAAACGCTTTATGTTATTAATCTTATATATGTTTTTAGGATGTACTCCTGATTATTATAAGTAAATAGTTAGTTGTGTGAATATTCATGGTCTTATAAATAGGTTATTTTAAATGGTTGTAATAAAAAATAATATATTTAGTCTGATGTTTATGTAATTTTACTAGAATATTCATGTTCGAACCATACATTTTATATTTATATGATTATTATGAAGTGAAGTTTTGAGGAGGGATTCAATGGTTGATTGAGGTTATAGATTATTGTTATTAATGATGATTGATGTATGTTGAGTTGAGATTGAGAATATTTTGTTTGTGAAAGGATATAAATTTTTTAAGAGAGCTTCTTTATAGAAAAAATTAGCTGAAATTTCGTTAAAAAATAAAAAACCTTTTCCTTGATAAATCAAGAATTTAACTAGTTGAATGTTGTTGAGGATGAGGTATCACTCTACTTATTGAAAAATAAGAAAGTTATAGTGTGTGTGTAATTGAAATTGTTATCATGATATATCATGAATTATGTTTAATATTGATTAAAAAAAACTTGAAGTGTTACAAGAACTCTTAATCAACCCATAGTTGAAGAATAAAATTGAAAAAAAAAACCCAATTTAAAAAAGGATACAATAAAATAACCCGAGTTAACTTAGATTAACTTGTTAAATTCATGATTTGAATCACGAGACCGAGATAACCTAATAAAAAGCGAATTAAATCAAATCACGAAGCCTAATTTTTAATCAACCTAATATTGAATGATGAAGTCGAAAAAAATCCAATAAAAAAAAGTTAACTAGGCTAACCCATTAAACCTGTAACACCGGTCATGAAACTTGAATAACCATATAAAAAGCAAATTGCAACAAATCATGAAGCTCAATATCTAATAAACCAAATATTAAAGGATAAAATAAAAAAATTAAGGTAAAAAAATTATTGCAATGAATAATGTTTTGTGAGGTGATGCACAATAAAAACACCACCTCTTTTAGAATTTTTTTTTTGTAAAGAAAAACAAAGGCAATAAAAAAAAATACCAATGCAATGAATAATATTTTGTGAGGTGATGCATAATGAAAGCACCACCTCTTTTAGTTTTTTGTTAATGCATATTTTTTTATGTGTTTTTTCAGGTCTAAGAGTCCATTATAATTATTTAAACTCATTTTAATAATGATGAAATTTCTCAGTAAATTATTATCCAACACTCGCTTCATAGTTGAAAGTTAAACACTTCCACTTCAAGGGCCTGTATGACCTCATATATAACTTTCTTTAATCCCCTTTTTTTGTTTGGAATATCAGAGGATATCTTTGATGACGAGTGATGACAATGACAATAATTACCTTTATAACTACGACTGCATGCTAGTTTATATTTAACTTTTTTTTTAAATTTCAAGTATCTACTTAGAGAAGAACACTCCTTTTGATGTCGAGAGTGGATTTCATGAGTTTGAGAGGTATCAATGTTTTTTCCTACTTTATTGCATGTTGTTTTGACCTTTTTTTTTTCTTTTTCTTGAAATAAAAGTCGTGTACATGCAATAGAGATGTAAGTGACGGGATTAACGATGAAGTCACCTACTTAGAAAGAAGCAGGGCTCTTAGTTGCTCTTATATAGTCAATAGAGTTTTATGAGCATTCTCAATTGTTGTGCTAGTTGTTGAAGATCTAAAGAAGCTATCCGTGCATATGTGATAAGAAGGTTTATCACTCTTCCATGTCATAGTGTTTCTAAATTGTTTGCTATGAAAAAAAAAAAAAGAGAATTGAACCATATTTTTTTCAAAGTCTTTCACAAACAACACCACCAATAAGATTTGGAGCAAACCCCACTAGATTTAGACCTTTCCACTACTTATAACCAGGCTGAAAACTCGAAGATAAAACATTATATTGGATGGTTATAAACACTTACAAAACAAGCCTTCTATTAGCCCCTCGTTGTTTAAGTTAGTGTTGTGATAGAGAAAAGAAAACCTTAGAGGTGTGTTGTATGTATGTGTTTTCATAGAAAATATAAGGAAAGAAATGATCAAAGTTGATAAAAAAAAAGAATCTGAGTTAAGTAATTTTATACCCATTACATGATGGCTCATGAATGTTCATATAACCATGGACCAAACTAACCTGTGAAGAGATAAGGTTAGAAATGAAAAAACATTGCGGCACCTTAGATGCATTTATTTGAGATAATAACCCTTAATAGTAGTATTTCACATATGAGTAAAAAATATAATCTCATGATAATCATCCACTCAGCATGCCTATGCAAAAACATTGTTCTATAAGTCAAATTATGGAAAAAAAAAAAAAACATACACGCAAGCATTTAATGCTTAGTACCAATTGTACAAAAATGTAAAGTGAGTCAAGCTAGAAAGTACAAGTCATAGACAAAGCCCAAAAGGCCAGATCAGGTGGGCCCACGCCCAAATAAGAGAGAGCAAACTTGGGCTGAGCTCGGCCGAAACCAACCCGGCCCGCCCTCATGTCCTGAACAGGTCTACTTGTGATGGCATGTCACATGTAGACAGATTACGAGCAGTACATGGCTTCATTGTTACAGTGAGGGGTGTAGCGTTGTACTGTGCAGGTTGTCAACTAGTTCTGTCTGAAAGGTCCAGCAGCAAGTCTCTCTTTCAACAAAACCGTTCACTTTCTATAAAAGAGAGGACAACACAACAGCTCTTCTGTGTTCCAATCAGAGGGCAAATACAAAAAGTAAAAGAAACCTAACAGCAGGACAACAATCATCTTAGTCTAAACACTCCCTTAACAAGCACTGTATTCTTGTTGCTTACACACATGGTAACCTCTGCTTCCAAGCCTAATGCCCTGCTTTTGCACCTCCTGATGACTTTTATCTCCAGCCCTCTCGGGTTTTTTCACTCTTGACCGATACCCATTTCGCCATTTCCTTCCCACTTTTTACTCCCTGATCTCTGTGGGCCTGGCAAAAGCAAACCCTTTTGCATAATCACCCCGTAGTAATCCCCAAACGACACCACTAGGAAAAATCCAAGGAAAAAACTAGAGGAGCTTCTTAGAAAAAGCTTCGACCTTTTCCTTACTAGAGCTAATTGCACAGATCTGTAGCCTTAAAACCTTTTTTTAGATATAAAACTGGTTTCTTTTTTTGCTGTTTAAGATTGATACTTAGTTACATGAACTAAAATAGATTTTTGTAACTCTTCCTCCAAACTTTCCTCTCTTTTGGAAAATTTCCGGTGCTATTAAGCACAGATAATCCACTTGTTCTAGCTCACATCACATGCAAAGGACAAATGGGTTTCTATTAAAAAGAAAAAAAGCTTTTATTTTTTTTGTAATTTCTGCTTTAATCTATGATCTGTAGGCTTAAAAATTCTCCCTTTCCTAAAGATAGAATCTAGTTTTGTGGATAGGTATTGTCTTGTGTAGCAGCAGAGATGATTCAGTTGTTGTTCTTAGTTCTTTTTGTTGAGGGGGCTGTGGCTTTTTTGCTGTTGGTAAAGATTGGGCCACTGAGAGAGTTGGTGATAAAGAGTTTGGATCAGGTGAAGATGGGAAAGCGTCCGGCTACAGTGAAAACTATTGCTGGTACCATGTCTGTGATTCTGTTTTTTAGCCTCATGAACATTGTCAAGATCCAAAATAAGGGCGCAAAGCTTGGTACAATGTCACCTATGGATCAGGTCCTATGGAGAACCCACTTGCTTGAGGCATCACTCATGGGTATCATCCTATTCTTTTCTTTGGGCTCCTGTGTTTGCTTGCTTCTTTGTGTTTCTTGCATTTAGCTTCTTATGTTGTGTTTGGTAATGTTGTTTTGGATGGAAAACTTGTGTTTTGCAATTATGAACTCAATTAATGTTAAGTCTCTGCATCATCTAATCACTTAACTGTATTGCACAAGCCCATAAGAAAAGGCTATAATCATTAGAAATATGTAGAACATATGAACCTCATTGACATTTAAGTTTTAGATTACAAATGGAAGTGTTAGCTCTCGAGTAGATAAAACCCCCGAGACATTATTGCTTATGAATCTAAAAGGTGGAAACTCAGACCATTGGAGGTACATTAATGAGAAGAGATGGGGAGTTTGAATTAAGGATGCATAATTTGATAGCGTACACTTTTGTGGGAAACCATGCATTTAGTAAGAGTACAATGAGAAATTATCTGCACGGCCAGCCTCGCATGGTAAGATATTATTGAGCGTGCGAATCGCTGTTCACAAGGCAGCAGCAAATTGAGATGAGAATCATAGACCACATTTGTACCAATGAGAACTTTATGGAGACAGTATATGCACCGCTGGTTTTGTAAGGTTGCAATTTACAAAATGACCAATAAGTATCGAGTCTTGATTTTGCTTTCACTAGCAGTACACCCACTCAATAAATATGCTACTTCATTTTCTGACTTTCATTGTTTAGTGATGATATTAGTTGAAGTAATAGCATCGCCTTGCTGTTTCTTTTAAGTCAGTGCAACTTGGAATATCATTTCTTTCATTTACCACTTTTTGTACCTATGAGAAATTTATGGACAGCCATTGATTTTGTAAGGTTGCAATTTACAAAATGATCAACAAGTATCGGTCTTGATTCTTCTTTCATTAGCACTAAACTCACTCAATGAATATGCTATTTCATTTTCTGACTTTTCTTGTTCAGGGATGATATTAGTTGAGGTAATAGCATTGCCTTGCTGTTTCTTGTAAGTTAATGCAACTTAGAATGCTGTTATCGTGCATCTTTGATTAAATGAGCTGGAAAGGAAATATGTGAACTTTGTTGGGTTGATGTTGAAAGGTTCTGGTGATGTTTGACCAGCTTTAGCCATTATAACTGTTAAGCATTAACCTTTTTTTTTCTTGTTTCTCTTTGTCGAAAATATTCTTATTAATTGTTGAATAAAATAAAAGAAGGGGAAACCATCAGTGAAATTGTGCACTTCTGTTTGCTGAATAAGGTAGATGTACACTTTCAAGGAGATGGAAATAACCATACAAGCATCATTCCTTTTTCCCAAAAGTTTGCTTTTGGATTGTGAAGCAACTGTTGTTTGTTATGGTCCCCCCCTCCAGCTCCGAATGTGCTTTTATGTTTACTGATAGAAGTGCTGATCCTAGATTTGATTAAATATGTGGTTCAGCATATGACCTACCTCAAGAAGTGTGCTCTGCCTTAAAAAGTTGAGTGCAATTTCCAGAGTGAGAGTCTGAGTGGTTTTATAGGGATCATCTATGTTCCATGAGTGCGTACAAGTTTGTCTTAATTGCTATTTGTTTGATGTTGGTGCTCGCAGGATAGCACTCCAAAAGGGATGAGTTTTGGGGAAGTTCCTCAAAATTTTAGAATTTGCACTGCTGTCCCATGGGATGACAATGCCAAATGGATCTTTTGCTAGAAAAGTGTGCATTCTACGGCAGCTAAAGAGGCGGTGATAGTGGTAATCCAAAAAATGTTGAACCACATTCCCATTATTCCACCTTTGTTTTTAATTTTTGCATCAAAGTATAGAATAATGGGAGTGTGGTTAAACTTTTTTGGGGTGTCAATACCATTTCACAGTAAAGGTGTCGTTAACAATTGCTGCTGAAGTAACATCTTTTTGCCTTCAAAAGTCGAGTCTGTTTTGGTGCGCATGCGTGCAAGTGTTAGAGATTGTTTGTCTTCCTATATTTGTGGTCTCCTGATCTAGGACGAGATGGACTTATAAGGGAAAGTGGTTTGAAGAAAAGATAAAATATAATAGCACTTGAATCCACAGGAACATAGAAGAAAGAGGAGATCCACCCCTCAAAATTACAATAAAAAATTCTCAGTTTAATTCATAAATTGGACTCCTTTGTACAACATTCAAGTGTGCTTATATAGGGACACGAAAGACCCTGTAAAGTCCTAGAAATAAATCCATACGCCTAATTAACAATTATGACATAACAAGTAAAAAACTATTTACTTAAAGAATGATAAAATGTCACAATTATAGCAAATAATTAATAAAATTAATCAATAATTCAAATTGTAAATAACTTGGGATAATTTCCTCTTCTCGAATTCCATCATCTCTTTTATACTATGGATAGATTATGATATAGCAAAGGAAAGCTAAACAGAGATTGTGTATTGATCCTTGCACCTAAGTATTGTTTTTGTCAAATTTAATCCGATGTTGAATGTGCTTGATATTACATTTGGAAGAATTAGAAAGTGATTAACTGTGAACTTTTCTGGACGCTTGTAGGTAAGAAATCTATATGATTTAGACTGAACACCATGGCCTGTTATGCATTTCAGTGTTTTCCTTGATGGATTGAGCACGATGTGCTAATGTATCATGGTTACTCTTGCATTTCAAATGGAACACATATGAAATGGTGAAGATAATGAGCTTATATACCTGAGGAAATGATTATCTGCCATTGTTGAATGTGAAACTAGATGGAGGATGTCTCATAATGTATAAGCACTCTGCTGTACAAAATGATAATCAGCATAGATGTCTGAGATAACCATCTCATATTGTATAAGCAATCTGTTATTCCATGTTCACCATGACAAGATGAGGATTTTCTTTGGATAGGCAAAGAGTAAAGGAGAAATATTGGAAAGTAAATCATGTGTACTTTGTGTCGGAAGATCTATACTGTTTCTTTGAAGAGTCAATGAGCCCCATGGAGTTCATATTGATCACACATGCCACTTAGTCTCTTTTGGCCCTTCAATAAAGTGTGACCCAGATTAGATACTTGTCTCTCTGATTCTTTGGAGAAGTGAATTTGTTATGGATCAACCGCCGTGCGCCATCAGATATATAGCTTTTATAATTTGATTGAAAAAAGAGAGCAGAGCATGGTCAAATCCAGATCTAATCATGTGAAAGCTTAGAGTAAATCAAACATCAAACATTTAGTAAATAGAAATGAACATGATATTAGTGGAAGTTTTAAATTGATCATGTGTTTATGTAAATGTCATGTGATTGCCAACATAATAGTTTGGATATCAAGAAGTTGTTGAACCTCTGCATAACAACATTTCCAGTATTTGAATGTCCAAGCTGTGCTCTTTCTATAGTTTTAGTGGCAGTAGCTAAGTTATTCCATGGCTTCTTTCTTTGAGTTCACTACTGTGTATTTCATGGTTTGAACTTGATTGTGCAGGTTTTACCCTGTTTCTTGGGTTCTTAATTGATCGGATGCACCATTATCTTTCGAAACTTATTGGGCTGAGGGGAAGCGTGGGATCTTCTAAAGAGGAAGTTGAAAGGCTTCAGAAAGAGAAAATGCAGCTTAAAGAGAAGGAAGACAAAGCTTCCATGGAAATAAAGCTTCTACTGGAACAAATTTCTACTCTATCAGAGAATTTGAAGAAGCTGAAGCTGGAATCTGAGAATAAGGACAAGCAGATTGAAACCGCCGAAGCACACGTTGTTTCCCTTCAGAAACAGTGTGCTGATCTATTGCTGGAATATGATCGATTGTTAGAAGACAACCAAAATCTTCAGGCTCAAGCTGCAGGACATAGGATTTGAAGAAATTTTAAAAGATGCCAATCAAGTTTTGATAATCAATATCTTTTTTTCACTGGAGATGTTGCAGAAAACATCTGCTTCATTTCATGGAAACAGTCACTTGATGATGCATCTTAATTGAGTAAAAAGAGGACCTGGCTTCTCTTTAAAGATAGGGAATGTGTTGGATTGCCCAGTGCCAAAATATTTTGATAGCTGCAGTTCTATCCATCTTGTTTTCTCCAATTGATGTGGGAAAGTGTTTTAAGATTGCTGATGCTGTTCTTGTTTTGAAACAAAGAAAGGGTGTTTGGAACTAGTTGTTCACTTCTTCCTCTCACATATTCCTTTCCTTTCTTTTGTGGGTGCCTTTATTTTCGTAACAGTCTCGACAAAAGCCGAATATGAAATACATATGGTGTAGCTTTACCAGATATTGGCAAGCCCCATGGTTAAATAGGCAAAGCAGATAA
>Ga0325402_1004559_pt1 | contig 12781 bp, 7 predicted proteins | sample PopdelMetagenome_22_FD_207212 | JGI IMG/M metagenome (GOLD analysis project Ga0325402, IMG submission 207212) | Populus deltoides microbial communities from Bellville, Georgia, United States - Xylem-PdKOR-R3 | ecosystem: Host-associated > Plants > Phyllosphere > Stem > Wood/Secondary xylem... | reverse complement strand
ATGATTGTTGTTGATGATTGCTAGAGCGGACTCTAAGTTATTGTTGTGAACAATCTATTGCTAAGTTTAATATCAAAACCGGAGTTATGATATATGAACTTGTGAAGCAACTAAGCTTAATAATTGTGGCGGAACTACGTTATTGAACTTAGGGAGAACATTTGAACAAAGTGACACAAGCTGCGGATAGCTTGTAAGTTAATCTTGATGAAATTATCTAGTTCTTAAAGCTACCATTAAATTGAATCATTAGTGCGGACACTTTGATTGTTTGTTAGTTAGGATTAGTTATACGGCGGATCCATTAATTAATCAACGTTAATAAAAGATAAAATTTCAGAACATAAACTGCAATTTTCGTTTCAAGGATCGGTTCTAATTTCCGTTGGTGGATGTATGCTTGCGACCAAGGTTTGTTTTCTTGATAAGTTTCGGTTTTAATTAATTTTGTTTGCTAGTTTAATTGCTGCCATAGTTTAGATAATCACAAACCAAATCCCCCCAATTACATAACGTATAACATAAAAATCTGACTTGAAACTTCCTCGTGGGATCGACCCCTTGCTTGCTCTATACTATCTTGTGTGTTGTATTTGAAGCTAGGGTAATTAATTTGTGCGACCGCGACATCGCAACATCAACCGACAAAACAGAGTATTTAATATAATATATATATATATATATATTCATGATCTTCGTATTAAAGTCTACCAAAATTTTGACGGAGTCTCCCCTATACCGAAAGGTCCCAAGTTATCAACATGTAACCTGTTTAAACTTCTAATAACCCGCATCTCCTAACTCAATCCCGACCTAATCATCCTGGGTCTCAATCCCACAAATATTATCACACATATCAACCACAATATTTATGATATACATTATATAACAAAATATCATTATGGATGGATAAAAATATAAATACGCATACATGAAATATGGTTATATGAACTTCAAAGTTAAGTTCATTTAATCAAGTTTAAACATTAATTATAGAAATTAAGTTATACAAACATTTTCATGTTTACAAAATACAAGGGTATACTCCCTAGAACCTAGATTATAAGAAGTGAACATAAGCTAGGATCTACTCCTGTCGTGCATGCGATGGTCCTGAAATAAAATACATATTATTGAAACATGAATATCACAATAAATATAACAATACGAATATCTAACAATTTAAAAAGGACAACAAGCATTCATATTTTGTTCACTTCTCCCTTCTGGTTTTCATTAAAATCTCTTTCTTGTTCAACTACTAATAGTCATTTCCTCTCTCACTATCAACATTCATTCCAAATTTTATAAGATGAGTCATGATTATTTCTGCTTAACATATTACCGAAACCAATTTCACTAGTATCATCATCATCACCTCGTAAGAGTCGATGCAAGGTATATTTCAAATATAGAAGTATATAATAGACTAAAAATAAAATCCTAATACACCGAAGATCCTAATAAGTCTCTTTTCTATTTAAATAAATTTTTTTATGAGAAATCCTTAACAATTAAATAAAAATAATTTAGTCTAAAATAATGAAATTTCCATCCCCACAATCATATTTTCCAAAATATTAAAGCTTGGAGTGAAATTTTGAAAAAAAACATTTTTGTTTAGGCTTCCTTAATTGCCATAAAACAAAGAGCAATTTTGAAATTTCACAGTTTAAATTTTTTTAATTTCTTAATTTCTTATAAACTTTCAAAATTTCAATGATTGAATTATTTCTAAATTTTTTATTTTCTAATGTACCGTATAAAAGTGAGGAAATCTCTTTCATTTCGACCACTTGTAGAATTGATTCAAACACAATAAGCATTTGAGATAGATAGATAGATAGATAGATAGAGAAAGAGAGAGAGAAGCATGCTATCAAAATGGAGTGGTTCATGAAAATTCAAACGTAGGCGGCTTCCCTGTTTGAAATGTATCTATAAGGTAGTCACAATCCAAATGCTAAGAAAAGCTAGCTTATAGCTAGATGGCCATGATCAAAACTTTTGATTGAGTAGAATTATAAATAAGACTGAACCTTATACAGTGTTTGGCAATAATCTTGAATCTGATTTTCGAAAAGATAGAATGTAAACCACATGTTTATATATAGGTGGGGGTATGAATCATAGACTTAGAAATCGATCAATTTTTGTTTTTATCACTGGGATTCATTGATTCGAATTAGAGGCTTCAATGGGAAGTTAGAGGCATGAAATAGCAGATAAGGCAGAATTATATTTGAAATTAATTCGACAGATGAGAGCCTTCATGAAACAATTTGATCAGATTTAACCATCTATTTACAAGGATCTCTCAATTCGAACCAATCTAACTCAGATGTGTTAAATTAAAAGCAGTTGAAGAAATAAAAAGTTACGCATAATTTAATGACAATGTGAAAAATTTCCAATAATCTAAATATTATTTTTCAAGTTCCAAATTTTTTTATTTCTTGAAGCAGGGATAGCACATGCAATAACCTGGTTTCTTTACACAAGATCTATCTAGCCCAAGTTTGCTGAAATTAGGTGATACGTGCATGAAGATACATGCAAACCGCAACAAACCAGAAGGTGGCAGTAGCGCACGTGGTACGTGGAAGACACTTGGACGTGGATCATGCTTAGTCGCCAGATTGTTAGTGGGGTTTGTTATGGAATTAGTCATTCTCCAGTTATTTTCAGTATTAACAGTTAATAAGGATTCCTCAGAGGATCCCTTGTTTGTTTCCCATTTTCTAGATAGTTTCCCAAATTCTAGCATTGTTTGTTATTCAATTCATGCATAAAAGGGCCTGGTGGCATCCAATAAAGGTATCGAAAATTATCCAATACTGTCTCCTCTCTTACTTCTCTGCTTCTCTTCTCACTCTCTAAATTCAACTTATCAGTGGTATCAGAGCCTGGTTACACAATTGTCATGGATACTCGCGGAAAAAGTAATGCTGAATTCCGGACTGAGGTCAATGACGCCTTAGCTAGGCATGAGTCTAGCTTTGATCAGGTGAATGCTGCCCTTCAAGCAGTATTAACCGAACTACAAGCCATCCGCACCTAAAAACACCCAAACACTAACCCTCCCGAAATCAATCCCTTTGCATCAGAATCATCATCCCAGTTACATAGTTCTCGCAACCCAAACACCACTGGTCAAACACACTCCCACCTCAAACTCTCATTCCCTCGTTTTGATGGTAGTGAGCCCACAGGTTGGGTGTACAAAGCCAAACAGTACTTCGAATTTCAGGACATTGACTCGGTCCAGCAGGTCCAATTGGCCTCCTTCCATCTAGATGGAATTGCTCTCCAATGGCACCGATGGCTGACCAAGTTTCGGGGACCCCTTATGTGGAACGAGTTCGTGCAAGCCCTTTTGCAACGATTCGGACCCACAGACTACGAAGACCCATCGGAATCGCTCACTCGTCTTAGACAAACTACCTCTGTAGCAGCTTACCAAGAGGCTTTTGAGAGGCTCTCCCATCAAGTTGATGGACTACTGGAAGGTTTTTTAATAGGATGTTTTGTTGCAGGGCTGCGAGATGAAATCCGTATTGATGTCAAGATTAAACATCCCCACACATTGGCAGAAGCAATTGGAGTTGCCCGACTGATTGAGGAGCGCAATCTACTGCAGAGGAAGACCCATCTTCCAATTCGGTCTTCTTCCATGAATTTACCCTCCAGGGCACCAGCAAATTCAGCAGGTGGAGTGTTGGGACCAACCCCATCACAAAGACCAAACCTATCACCAACATCATTCCGGAGGATCACCACTCAAAAAGCTCGGGAACGAAGGGAAAAGGGGCTGTGTTTCTATTGCGATGAGAAATTCAAGCCAGGCCATCACTGTGAACGACCACAATTGTTTATGATCGAAGACAGCTCCAACACCAGCCTTGAGGAAGAAATAACAGATACTAAGGACATCATCAATTCAGAGGACATGCCCGAAATTTCATTCCATGCTATCGCAGGTGCTGAACACCCTCAAACCTTACGGGTGTTGGGTCAATTGGGCAACAAGAAGGTGACCGTGCTCATTGACGGAGGCAGCACGCATAACTTCATTGATCAGGCGGTGGTAACCAAATTTGGGATACCCATTAATCGCAGCCAGCGATTTCAGGTAATGGTGGCTAATAGAGAGAAAATCACTTGTACTGGGCAATGTCAGAGCCTCACATTAATCATTCAGGGCATAGCCATCACTGCCAATTACTATGTTCTACCGGTCACGGCTTGTCAAGTGGTACTGGGTGTGCAGTGGCTTGAGACACTGGGTCCGATTGAAATGAATTTCAAAAAGCTCACTATGAGCTACAAAACGCATGGAAAGAAACACACCTTTTACGGGTTGAAGCACACGGGTCATGCTGCCTTCACAGAGAAGGAGTTTCATGGGTTACAAGGGAATGGATTCTTCCTTCAAATCATTCCCTCACATCCCATCATTGACAGTAGCAGCCATCCACCGGAGCTTAAGGCCCTTCTATCCGAATTCTCGCAGGTGTTTGAGGAGCCCACGGGTCTGCCTCCCCAGAGAGCCAAAGACCACCACATACCTCTACAACCCAATTCCGGCCCAGTAAGTGTGAGACCCTACCGCTACCCGTGTTACCAGAAAACCGAGATAGAAAAAATGGTGCAAGACTTGTTGAAGTCTGAATTGATACGCCCCAGTAATAGCCCATTCTCCTCTCTTGTTTTGCTAGTCAAAAAGGTGGATGGGGCTTGGCGTTTTTGTGTGGATTATCGCGCTTTGAATGAAATCACCATCAAAGACAAATATCCAATTCCCGTAATTGATGAGCTCCTAGACGAGCTGCATGGGTCTCGTTACTATTCCAAATTGGACCTACGATCCGGCTATCACCAAATCCGGGTACGAGACGACGACATACCTAAAACAGCATTCAGAACTCATGAAGGCCATTACGAGTTCGTTGTCATGCCATTTGGTCTCACCAATGCTCCGGCAACCTTCCAAAGTCTTATGAATGATCTTTTTCGTCCCCACCTCAGGAAGTTTATTTTGGTTTTTTTTGACGATATTCTGGTTTATTCCAAATCGTGGGAAGACCATTTAACCCATTTGCACACTATTTTGAAGATTCTAGCAGATAATACACTCTTTGCAAAGGAGTCCAAGTGCAGATTCGGGGTTACACAGGTTGACTACCTGGGCCATGTTATTTCAAACCAAGGAGTATCGGTGGATCCTACCAAAATTCAAGCAGTGGTTGAGTGGCCCACCCCTACGACAGCCAAGGGGGTCTGCAGATTCTTGGGCCTGGCCGGCTATTACAGAAAGTTCATCCGCCATTTTGGAGGAATAGCCGCACCACTTACCCGATTGCTGACCAAGGATGGGTTCCAGTGGAGTGCAGAAGCTGATTTGGCTTTTCAACATCTGAAGGAAGCCTTAACCCAGTCCCCGGTCTTACGCATGCCAGATTTCTCTCAACGATTTGTGGTCGAGTGTGATGTCAGTGGGATCGGAATTGGTGCAATACTTTCCCAACAGAATCAACCCGTGGCATACTTTAGTGAAGCACTAAAAGGGTCCTCTTTGACACTATCCACTTATGAGAAAGAAATGATGGCCATCGTCAAGGCAATTCGTAAGTGGCGACCATATCTGCTTGGTAAACCATTCACAGTTCGCACGGACCAGAGGAGTCTCAAATATCTCCTGGAGCAGAGGATTACTACCCCAGTACAGACACGTTGGCTTCCTAAAATTCTCAGCTATGACTATGTAATCGAGTACAAGAAAGGGAGCGAGAACCAAGGGGCAGACTCACTGTCCAGAGTAGTGGAATTTTAGTTTTTGTCCATCTCGTTCCCAAAGGCAGAGTGGTGGCCAACTCTGCAACAGGAGGTGCAACAGGATCCATTTTATGCCAACTTCAAATCAACGGACCCCTTCGTGGTTCAAAGAGACGGAGTGTGGTTCAAGAAGGGTAAGGAGTTTTTAAGCCCGAATTCTACTCTTATCCCTCTACTTTTGGCATACTGTCACGCCACGCCGATTGGTGGACACTTTGGGTTCCATAAAACACTCGCACGCATTAAGCAAGACTTTACCTGGCCCGGAGTTCACGTCACAGTGAAGGAATTCTTGAAGCAATGTACCACATGTCAACGCTTCAAAACAGATTGCATGAAGCCAGCTGGGCTGCTACAACCCCTACCTGTGCCTTCCAAAGTTTGGACTGATATCTCCATGGACTTCATCGAAGGATTGCCTTCCTCCCAAGGGTATACTTGAGTAATGGTGGTAGTGGATCGCCTATCCAAATATGCCCATCTCATTCCGTTGAAGCATCCCTACACAGCAATCACGGTGGCCAAAGCCTTCATCTCCTGCGTCGTCCGCCTGCATGGTATTCCAGCCTCTATTGTGAGCGATCGTGACAAGGTGTTTATTAGCTCCTTCTAGCGCACCCTCTTTCAGTCCCAAGGCACTCAGCTATGCATAAGCTCAGCTTACCATCCTCAGTCGGATGGTCAGACTGAAGTTGTCAATCGCATCCTCGAACAGTATTTGCGGTGCTTTGCAGGTGACCAGCCACGCAAATGGTTCGACTGGATTCCATGGGCAGAGTTTAGCTACAATACCTCGCTCCACTCTGCCACTAAGATGATGCCATTTGAGGTGGTTTATGGTGTTCCCCCTCCTAGTTTACTCACCTATGTTCCCGGTACCTCAAATGTTCAAGCTGTGGATGAGCATCTGTGCGATAGAGACTGTCTCCTTCGTGAGTTGAGGAGAAATCTGTTGATTGCCCAGAACAGGTTGAAGAGCCAAGCTGATCAACATCGTAGGGATGTCTCCTTTGACGTTGGAGATTATATATATTTAAAGCTCCAACCTTACCGTCAATCCTCAGTAGCATTTTGTAGCTCAATGAAGTTAGCCCCACGGTTCTTTGGGCCTTACCAGGTCCTAGCTAAAGTCGGAACAGTTTCCTACAAATTAGCACTACCACAGGATTCCCAAATCCATAACGTGTTTCATGTTAGCTTGCTACGGAAATACTTTGGGCCCCTCCCTCCTACATCAACAGTGGCGAGCCTTCCTCCTGTTTCAGAATCAGCCAATATTCTTCCACAACCTGAGGCTGTCCTGGACCGATGAGTAGTTAACAATGGGAAATATCATCCAAAACATGAAATTTTGGTCAAATGGGATGGTGCACCAGTGGAAGATGCTACTTGGGAGAATGAAAGGCGTTTTATCAAGACCTATCCCACCTTCATCCTTGCGGACAAGGATTCTTAAGGGGGAAGGATTGATACGTGCATGAAGATACATGCAAACCGCAACAAACCAGAAGGTGGCAATAGCGCACGTGGTACGTGGAAGACACTTGGACGTGGATCATGCTTGGTCGCCAGATTGTTAGTGGGGTTTGTTATGGAATTAGTCATTCTCCAGTTATTTTTAGTATTAACAGTTAATAAGGATTCCTCAGAGGATCCCTTGTTTGTTTCCCATTTTCTAGATAGTTTCCCAAATTCTAGCATTGTTTGTTATTCAATTCATGCATAAAAGGGCCTGGTGGCATCCAATAAAGGTATCGAAAATTATCCAATACTGTCTCCTCTCTTACTTCTCTGCTGCTCTTCTCACTCCCTAAATTCAACTTATCATTAGGATGAGATTATCACAATGGAAGACATGCTCCAAAGCAACAAGACTATAAACCAACCCAATCACAACGCCTATACTTGGAGACGAGCAAAAGAAGTATAAATTCACAACAAAGATTGATCAATTCTTTGAAGAGTTGAAAGTTCAATCAAAAACCAAGATTGACAACCAAAAATTGGTAAAAATCAAAATATTATTAGCCAAAAAAAAATGTGCTAAAAATTATTCTCAAGAGTATTTATACCCTAAGTCAAAAACCTTAGTTTCCCTAATGGGTTATATATAAACCCAATTTAAATAATAATCGACCCAATCTAAAACTAACCCAAACTAATTAAGATAAATAAAATAAACAAGTCTGGAACCCAAACAAGTGTTTCGTCATAAAATAAAGAAAGTTTAGTAGCTCAACTAATTTAATAAGACAAGTTCGGTTATTTCCGCAGTCTATCTGGCAGCAGCAAAGCCCAACTTCAAACTAAGGATTTCGTAATTTTTTAATTTGAATTTCTAAATTTTTTTAATATAATTTAGAAATTATATATTTTTTTGAAAATTTAAGTTAATGTATTCTTTTGTTTTTTTAATCTTGACACATGAAATTTAAACGTAGGCGGCTTCCCTGTTATAAGGGCAAAAAAGCAGTCACAATCCAAATGCATGTATAATGTGGAACCTTATACAATGTTTGGCAATAATTTTGATTGAGTAGAATTATAAATAAGACTGAACCTTGTACAGTGTTTGGCAATAATCTTGAATCTGATTTTCGAAAAGATAGAATGTAAACCACATGTTTATATAAAGGTAGGGGTATGAATCATAGACTTAGAAATCGATCAATTTTTGTTTTTATCATTGGGATTCATTGATTTGAATTAGAGGCTTCAATGGGAAATTAGAGGCATGAAATAGCAGATAAGGCAGAATTATATTTGAATTAATTCGACAGATGAGAGCCTTCATGAAACAATTTGATCAGATTTAACCATTTATTTACAAAGATTTCTCAATTCGACCCAATCAAACTAAGATGTGTTAAATTAAAAGCTGTCCACAAATTATCCAAGCAGTTGAAGAAATAAACGGTTTAATTTTTAAAGAAACCATTACTTGTGACTGCTTACGACTAAAATAACAACAACTAAGGATTTCGTGATTTTCGTAATAACAATAAATATTAACTTTTTCCTATGAGAACATTTGGCATGTTTAAATATCTGCCATATTTTTTTGTTGATAAATGTTTTGATTAGATTGTCTTGCAAAGTGATATTCATGAATATAATAATTGATGAACATAATTTTGCAAGTGATATTGATCCGTATAACAAGTGAAGAACATAATTATTGGAGATTAGCACGCATAATCTTTATATGTTTTTTAAGTAGCTATTTACCAATATATATAAATAGTTGATGTGTTGTTATTCTTGTAGGAGTATGCAAGCAAAGGAAGAAAACTCACACATTATGGTTCTGTTATTAGTCATGTATATATATATATATTAATTACATGCATGATTGTTGCTTATATTACAGTTAACTGTAGAATTATAGGATTACAAGAATCCTTCTATTGTTGTGATCAATCACAGAAATCCTGCTGCCATATCTCTATTGCCACTGATTGTTACCTTATCATCCCCCCTCAAGCTCAAGGCGGTTGAGAGCCGATGAGGAGCTTGTCACGATTGGAAACAAACTTGTCCGAACAAAGCGGTTTGGTCAATATGTCTGCAAGTTGAGCAGTGCCAACAATATGTTCAAGCAAGAGGGCACCACTAGCAACACGTTCTCTAATGAAATAAACATTGATTTCAATATGTTTTGTGTGATGATGAAACACTGAATTCTTGGCCATAGTAAGAGCACTGATATTGTCACAGTACAAGTTTGGAGGTGGAAGACAATAGCCAATGGATTTTAATAGATTCATGAACCACATAAGTTCAGTTGTAGTAAAAGCTAGAGCACGATATTCTGCTTTTGACGTAGAGCGAGATATTGTGGCCTGCTTTTTATCATCCTATGACAGCAAGTTGACACCCATATAGATGGCAAAACCAGATGTGGAACGTCTATCATCCTTACACCCTGCCCAATCAGCATCACAAAATCCATGAAGAGCAGTTAAGGGCATGGGAACAAAATGAAGACCAAGATCGAGAGTTCCTTTGAGATAACGAAAAATTCGTTTAACAGCAATGAGGTGAGGTTCTCATAGGGCATGCATGTATTGACAAACATGATGAACAACATAAGAGATGTCAAGGTGGGTAAGTGTGAGATATTGTAGGGATCCCACAAGCTAACAAAAAGGCATGGGATCAGATAAAAAGGTGCCATTGGTGGCTGATAAGCCGGTTGATTTGTACTTAAAAGTGCATTCTCATTAAGGCTTTATATCATCATATTGCACTTAAAGTATCATTAAATTCCCTAACTTAAGCATGTTTTATAATAACAAGTCTGATAATATAAGATACCTTTAATTTATGGTAAATGCTCATTTTAAATGTAGATTTATCCCACAACTCAAAGGATTAATTGATGTGATTAACTATTGAAATTGAGAAGACAAAGAAAGAGTTAAGAGAAGAGATGCTGGTTTAATTCAAACTAGAACACCATTTGATTATTGAGTTATAATCGGAGCTGTAGACCTTGGATTTAGGTCTGGTTTATATGTATGGAAAGCTAAGACATAGGCCTAAAACTTTCATGAAAAGTCCAAGACTCAATTCTGCCATTTTCAAGTTCAAATCTTAGCAACAACGGAGAAGTCGGAATCTGTCCTGCAACCCAGACACTATTTGGTTTTCAGCTCATATCTTGAGTTCTAGAAGCCAAATGAGCTCTGGTTTTTTTTTTTTTTGAAAAGCTAAGACAATTGGCCACAACTTTCATTCAGACTATGTGCTGAAATTCTGATGTTAGCAATGATGTTTTGGCCAGCAAACAATATCAATAACCAGCAGCCAGTAAATGTAAAAAACCAGCCACCAAGCCAATGGTTGGCCACCAATTAAATAGTTTGTCAACCAATCAATAGTCTGAATTTTAGCCTATAAAAGGAGGCATTTGCCATGTATTTAGTCATCTTGCTTTTCAGATCAAGATCATCTTCTTACTTTCTCTCTTTGTAATGTTCAAGTTTTCTTTCATGTTATATTAATCTCTTGTTTATGCTTTTTCATTTCCTTTCCTATACTTAGTTAATTTATATCATGTTTATGTTCTTATATTGTTTATTTATGTTTTTCTTCTTCATTATGTTTAGCTAAGTTAATTATGTTAACGTGAAAAGATTTCACTAATGGTGTTAGAATAGGTATAATATAAACTCAACATGGACTTCAATGTTTATATCCAACAAAGTTTGCTATTAACATGTCTTATCTTTTTATCTTACCAATTCATAATACCTTACTTGTTAAATGGTTAATCTAGATTTGTGTTGTATAACACTTGGTACATCAAATGCTTGATCCTTCATAGTTTTCGGCCGACATCGTTGTTGTTGTTACCCAATTTTTGACCCACCTTTTTGATAAATTTTCAAAAAATCCAAATATAGCGAAAAACAATGAAATTAAAAAAATATATGTTTTTAATATATTTGCATCGTTTTTAGCATTTTTAATTTTTTTTAAAGGTCTTTTGAATGCGTTCGACTTTTCATGTGTCATTTTTAAAATCATTGATTTTCCTCATTTAAGTTGATGTTGATATTTAAAATTTTTACAAAAAAAAAAATTGAGGGACCAATTTTAAGGCCCGAGCAACATTTTGCCTATAAATAGTTGATTTTGGGGGGGGGGGCAACACAAAGAGAGCGAAACCCTAAAAAGCTTAACTTTTCTTCTCCCTCACCGGGAGCAGCCGCCTCCCCCCGCCCCTCAGATTTTTATTTTTTTTCTTTCTTCTTCCTCTCCCCCAGCCGTTGACCAACAACCACCGTCCCTCTCCTCTCTCAGCTCACCACAAACCAGCCACCCAAAGACTCCACACCGCCCCCTTCCCTCTGCACACAAGCCTCACTTCTCCCCCTCACAGGAGCTAAACCTTCAGCCCCAGCCATACTCTCCCCTCATCTCACCAGGGCTGTTCCTTCACAGCCGGTTTTCCCTCAGCCACAGTGAACGCCATCTCCATCCGCTCCCCCATTTCAACAGATCTTCCCTCTCAGCTGCTCCCTTCTCCAACCGCCAGCTCGCCAGACCAAAAAGAGGGTAGAGTCGTTCCCCTTCACTCTCCCCTCTCGCTGGTCGCCTCTCCATCTTCCCCAATCTCTTCATCTCCATCAACACTGAAGCTTCCTCCAACAGCAGCCAACACACGACAGCACCCACAGAGCTAATAGCCATTCCCATCTCCACCCGACAAACCCAAGAGCAGCCCAAGACATAGTTGCCTGATCTGCCACCTGAGGAAGAGAGAAGATAAAAAAAAATCAAACTGGGAGGAAAAGAGAAAAAAGAAGTGAAACAGATTTGAAAAGGGAGAAGACCCGAATGAACCAGATCTGAGAAAAAGGAAACAAAAACTAAAATCAACTGTGACATGACCAAAAGATTGATGTCTTCTCCCAAGTGCAGGAGTGTCGAAGTAATAAATAACCCGGCAAGACCGGAGTCGAACCACAGAGAGGTTAATTGTATAAATTATAAACAACAATAGTAACAATAATAACAATAAAACAATAATAATAATAATAATAATAATAATAATAATAATAATAATAATAATAATAATAATAATAACAGTAATAATAATAATAACAGTAGTAATAATAATAATAGTAATAGTAATAATAATAATAATGAAGAAGAAAAAGAAGAAGATGAAGTTGATGAGAACTTTGAGATGGAAGGTTAACGTAAGGATTAAACAATGATAACAACAAATGTCAAGGTTAGAGGATCCACTAATGGTATTTCAAACAAGTATAGTATAAACTCTTTTTATTAAATTGGAAACCACACACAAAGGAGGTTCCAATCAGATTATAAATTGTTAACATGATTACATTAGTTATCTTATTCGAATAATGCTAATACTTGTAAATGTTATCAGGCATTCATGATTATAACTTATGTTAACAACAAATCAAGT
>Ga0325402_1004557_pt1 | contig 12782 bp, 6 predicted proteins | sample PopdelMetagenome_22_FD_207212 | JGI IMG/M metagenome (GOLD analysis project Ga0325402, IMG submission 207212) | Populus deltoides microbial communities from Bellville, Georgia, United States - Xylem-PdKOR-R3 | ecosystem: Host-associated > Plants > Phyllosphere > Stem > Wood/Secondary xylem... | reverse complement strand
AATTTACCAAGCCATTCGCCTCCCCCAAAAAAATTGCTGATTCTCGAAGTAAAATACTGATAGAGACATGACGCATCATGGAAATAATTGAGATAAGAAGTGGGCCTTCCTAAAGTTTATAATACCAAGAGTACTTATTACATGTCTACCAAGATATGCTAATTAGGATTCTTTTTTGGTTTTCATGCTAGTTCGAGAGATCTCCCTTCAAGCCATTTTAACTGCGAATACATCCTTTGAAAACATGCTAGTGATTTGAGGGTCCCCGGTGCTATGGTCAAAGGGGCCTTTCTAGGGTTCGTGGTTCACTTAATTAATTAACTACATTTTTGGATTAGGGCTGTTGTGCTTATAGGCTGACAATATCTTCTGTTTGCTTTATATGGGACCCAGAATTGGTGGTCTAACTTACATGGACTGAATCTGACCATCTAAAGCTCAACTTGGTTCAACTTAGTTCAGTTTGACTGGTTACAAATTCCGCTCTAGCTAGGCATACATGCAACTTTCTCCTAAGAATTCTTTGGAAAAAAGCATATGTAGTAATCATGACCAGAGAACTCCTTGGCATGCATCTCACAATGATATTCTTCAAAACTAAAACTAAAACTAAAATGAAGCCTGCATGTAATTATATCAACCTTTTAAAATTACTTTTTACATCCTCAGTTAACACAATTACTTATCAGAAAGATTAAAAGATAAAAATTCTCTTATATATCAATAATAAGAATTACTAAAAACATCTATGTAGTGTAAGCTGGTGAAAATTTTACATACCAACTTTCCATAATTGTCCTTGTATATTAATAACCCATCATTGTGCTCTTGTGATTCTACATCTCTATCTATCTATATTTATACATATAATTCTTCGTGCCATGCTGCGTGTCCGATTAAATTTTTGTTAACATGAAAAAGTATTTAGGTGTTGTTACGTACCATACTTTCTAGAAGAAAAAAAAATATGTGGAGGTTGACCACATATGACATAGTCAACTTTGCAAGCCTAAAAACAACCCGAACAACTGATAAAAATATAGTTTGACTAAAAAAATCAAGACAATATCATTTTTTTCAATATTGAGATGACAACATATTGTATCTACTTGAATTTACTCGGATTTATTCTAATTCACTCGGATCAACTCAAGTTAACTTGTCAAATCTCCGACCCAGGTATGAGACCCTAATAATCCTGTAGAAAGTAAATAAAAAAATCATTAAGCCCAATTCTTAATCAATCTAATATTTAAGGATTAAATTGCAAAAAAAAAATCAGTTAGAAAAATTAGTCGAGTTAGCCCGTGAAAACTTAGTCATGAGACCAAGATAATCACATATAAAGAAAATTGAAATAAATTATGAAACTCAATTCTCAATCAACTCAATGTTGAAGGATGAAATTTTAAAAAGAAATCAATTAAAAGAAGGACATAAAAAAACCACCCTAGACAACTCAAGTTAACCGACCAAACCCGTGACCCGAGTCATGAGGCTGAGATAACTTTATAGAAAGCAAACCAAAATAAATTTTGAAGTTTAATTCCCAATCAACCTAATATTGAAGGATGAAATTGAAAAACAAAATCAATTAAAAAAGGACAAAAAAAACTCAGACCAACTTGGCTAACCTACAAAACTTATGATCTGAGTCATGAGACCATGATAACCCCCATAAAAAGCAAATTAAAAAATATAAATTCAAATTCTCAATCAACACAATGTTGATTCGTGAAGTTAAGAAAATAATCAATTAAAAAAAGAAAAAAATAAGTTGAGTTCACTTGTGTTAACCTGTCAAACCCAAGTTATAAGATTGGGATAGCTACATAAAAAATAAATCAAAACAAGTTATGAAGTCCGATACCCATTAAACCCAACATTGAATGATGAAAAAATAAAAAATAAAAACATTAAGCTCCAAATTATAAAAGGCCAAACTATTTCATTGTTCATTGCTACAGTGAAATGCCAAGGCCTTTTAGTAAATCTTGAGAATCAAACTGTAAAAGGTTAAAGCATTTCACTGTTTATCGCAATAGTGAAATACCAAGGTCTTTTAGTATATGTTAATAATTATTATTAAATGGGAGTGGTGTAAATCTAGTCCTTCCATTTAAAAGAAATTATAACTTAATACCTTTATTTTTATAATCAATATTGTAGTTTATTGACTTTTTTAATTGTATGATGCTTTTAGTTTACTAACAAAAATTCAAAATGCCTTTGGATTCCTATTTGGTCCCTTTGTCTCATCATCAATATGGTTTCATAGTGTTGCCTTGTCTAATGGTATGGGACAATAGTATCAAATACAAAAATCATTTTAAATAAAGATATTTTTTCCAATAAAAAAAATTATATATACAGGCTTTTTCGACATGTTTTTGTAGTTAAAAGAATTCTAATGAAAATCAAAAGTTTATGCATCCATATAATCAAATAAATTAAGAACTATATGTATTAATAAATAAATAAAAAGTCATAAACGATAACAAAAAATAAAACAGAGAAAATTAAGACACATATATAGATTAAGATATTTAATCTCGTAAAATGGGACATTAATCTTACAAGATCAACCATTTTGGTGACTAGAATTGGCACCAACGACTTTTTTCTCTCTCTATGCTAGAATTCAGTGACCACTCTCTTTCCTCTCTTAAACCATAGATTAAAAAAAAATCAAAAAAGAACTTTTTCACCAAAATTGAATTGAAAAAAATATTGCATTACCAAATTTTTTTTAAGTGTGAGAATTAAATTAAACTTTTTGTGTGAGTTTTGAAACCATCACCTATTTATGGCACATTTTCTGCTTTAATCCCTTATCTTTCAATTCCATCCCTAGCCAATAAATTTGATTCAATTGTCCTTGGATTTGACCTAAAAAGGATGTAATCACACCAAAAAAAAAATTTGAGGATGAAATTGAAAAACAAATTGAACAGTAAGTCCGCAATAAAATGTGAGAGGATGAACAGTGGATTTATGCTACAGGAAAACACTCACGAGTTTTAGTTTTTTTATTTAATATATATATATCATCATTTGCCAATGAACCACATCCAATGCCATTCACACTCAGCCTATAACCATCATCGTTCACCATCAACCTTGAGTTGCCATCATTCACGCTCGACCGACAGCCATTATTGTTCATCCTTAACCTTTAGCCACCATTGTTTGTGCTTAACCCAAGCCACCATCATTCACCCTTTACCTTTGATCCATGACCACCACCCTTGAATTTCTTCTCTTTTTTTTGCCTTCATTTGCTCAAAATTATTTCAACAATATTGTTACAAAATTGGTTAGTCTTATTATTGTTGCAATGTTCTTTGTTGATGATGTTTATAACAATGGTGGCTGAGTAAGTTTTGTTTGGTTTTTTCGTTTGATAGGGTTTGTGATGACTATAATGGTGGTGGGCTCAATTTGGAAAGCATGACCGTAGTAAAGGTTCAATTTAGTAGAGGAGATGACAATTATGGTGATTATTTGTTCCTTTTCAAAGGATGGTTTATTTTAATTTCAATCTTTTTCCTTAAATAGGGATTTGTACAATTGGGTGAAAGAAGCTAAATTTTTTTGCAAAGTGTAATTTATGAAAATTAATATGCAATATTATGGAATGTGTTGTAATTATATAGAAAATATTGTACTTTGTATAGATTTATCTTATATAATATATTGCACAGTATCACATATATGTTGCTCTAGTCATATAAATAAAAGAGATGGCTAATTGATTATGTAAGCCTTCTAATTAACACAAGCATTGCTTTAATTTGCAAAGTGTTTCCATTGTCAAACTACACAATGTTTTTAATAATTTTTTCTTCTAATTATAAGGGAAAATTGAGTTAAGAAAAAGAGTCATAACACATGCTAAATAACAAATCTATAACATTTTTAATTTTTTTTTTACAGTGAATAACGACAATAGATAAAATTAAAATACAGAATATAAATTAAAATTAATTCTATAACAAAAGGATGTAAAGTATAATTATTTAAGGAAAGTTGATATGTAAAGTGTTCATATACTTAAACTAACCATATGATATTTTTAGTAATTTTCTCAAACAAAAATTAATATGTTTTCATCAACTACACCAAAAAAAAAGATCATTAATTATTACTTTTTACTTTATCTTTTTGTAGAAGTAGTTTGCATAGGGGCTAATTAAACATTTTAGTAACTAAATGCTGATTCATCGAATTAGTGAATGAAATTCTTAAGATAGTGATTAGATTAATTACCTCATGATTGAATGTGAAAATGAATATGAACTGGATGGGCAATGGTGTACGGGCAACGAATGATGAGTGTGTCTATTTGTGCATGTACTTCTCAAATTTCACGTCAAGAAACCCTAGCTAAAAGACAGCAATAGCTGGCCAAAGTGCATGTTCCAAGTTACAAAAGAAGAAGGAAAAAAAAAATCCAATCCAGTCGTTGGAATCGTGGCTGGAATTTTCCCTTTATCTCTTTTCCTACTTTAGATTTTTGTTGTTTTCCATTTATCGAAGTTTTTGCAACACGAAAAAGTACGTTAACACTAGCACACTCCTCTATTTATTCCCCTTTTTCTGAGGCCTGAGCATGTATATAATCACCCCCATGCCACATATCCTTCCATCAACATTTGCCTTTGATCTTCTACCTTGAGAGATCTTTGTGAATTGTGAGCCCTTTTGCTACTCTTCTCTCAGTTAGCTCTTAGTCTTCTCAAATCATTTCAAAGGTTTGTAACTCTCATCACTATTTCCTTAATTAATCTTCTATAGCTGGCTGCTGATACCTGGCCTATAGGTTTTAAATTTTAATGCGATGATTTTTAATTCTATATAGCTGTAATATAATCATTAACAATGCCTTTTATCTTGATATTGCATGCAGCAAATATGAGCAGGCCAGGAGACTGGAACTGCAGGTCATGCCAACACCTCAACTTTCAGAGGCGTGACTCGTGCCAGCGCTGTGGGGACCCCAGGACCGGAGGTGATTTAGGAGGTTTTGGTGGGCGGGGTGGGTCAGCATTTGGTTTTACCGGCTCGGATGTTCGCCCCGGTGACTGGTACTGCACCGCCGGAAACTGTGGGGCCCACAACTTTGCTAGCCGCTCGAGTTGCTTCAAATGCGGAGTGTACAAGGAAATTGATTCATCTGGGGGCTTTGATTCCGACTTCTCTCGCTCTAGAGGTTTTGGGGGCAGCACTGGAGGCGGCAATCGATCTGGTTGGAAATCCGGGGATTGGATTTGCACTAGGTATCACATTTTCATATGATTAATTATATAACATGATAATTAATTAATTGACGCACGTAGCATGATCTTGCCTTAAGAAAAACAAAAGAAACATGAATATATGAATGAGACAGGCTTTATGTATTAATACAGTCATTAATTACTCTACACCGTGAATCTTACAAGCTCTTCGTATTCAACTCCTCATTTTTTGACTGCTTTTTTCTTCCTTTCTTTTCTGCAAAAAGGAGATGCTTTATAAAATATCCATCTCACTCTTTCTCTAGCTGTAGGTGTGCATAAAATAAAATGCAAGCTCAACCTATTCATAAAGTAATCAAAAACAATATTGTTAATGTTTTAATTATTCGTATGTAATTCACGGGGCAGGTGGGGATGCAACGAGCATAACTTTGCTAGCAGAATGGAGTGCTTCAAGTGCAATGCCCCAAGAGACCTTAGCAACACAACTTCATACTAGATATAATTTCCCCATTTCCGGGTATGAAATTAATATTGTCTTTAACTTATTTATGGCTTTCAAAATGATATTAATTGCGTTTGGCCTCTCACAATTAATATATAGTATGATTTTTCTTGCAGGGACTGCAGCAACCAAGAAAGACTACATTATTAAAAAAAAATATCACTATTTTCCTTTTCTTCTTTATTTCTTTTTTGCGTTGGCTAGGGTCTTGAGGTGATGAAACATGGTTTAAAAACCATGTTTGCTGCTTTAAGCTATATATAAACCCTTGGCATTTTGTCAGGCTTCCTGTAGGAAGTATCATTGTATTTGTGGGCTTTTGATATATTATATTCATTATTGATCTACTGCCCATTTCCCCTTTTGTTCTAGAGACTGCTTTCTTTATTGTATTGTGCATGGTTTTCTTAAAAGAAGATGATTCTCCTGCTTATATATTTCTTTTCTATTACTTGGAATGATTTGCCATCAAACTTTATAGATCCCTATCGCTTTCCACTTAGAGATATATGTACGTATGTGTCTATATATATAGATGCAGCTGGCTGGTTTCACGTACGGAATGGTCCAAAATATAAGCTACAAACTTAACTAAGGAATTCTTCGAAACAGAAATCAAAAGTAAGATGCAATACAGTACGAAAGAAATCATTTGAAAGATTTAGAACCAAGGCATTATAACTCCGCTCCAATGGGCAAAAGGTGGGAGAAAGTTTGTTCATCCGCCTGCTGCCGCTTGCAATTTGAAAAAAATAAAAATAAAATTGATGAACACCCATATTCCTTTTCGCGGCATGCATGATGGAAGAAAAAAGAAGAAGATTTCTTGTTATAATTAGCATCGAATGATGGATGTTTAAAGGATTGTTCGGAATTTAGAGATGTCAAAATAGAACTTGGAATTTCAGAGTTCGGGATTAACTTAAACCTTGTCGCATAAAACTTTTGATAAACTTCGTAGAAAAAGAAGAGGAAAGAAAGAAACATCGGATTCCCTTCATTGACCTGCACTTAGATCTTCAAAAAAAGTGGCTATGCAATCATCAATGCCTATAGCACTACGGCATTAGGCTTTAGGGGAGATTCTTGTCTTCCTTTTAAGCTAGCTTTATGTTTGATATTTTCCCTGTATTATATGTTGGAAAATGTTTTGTATGACCCCATGGATATCGACGTACACATGATCTAACTGACTAGGAGTGTTATTTTTTCTTTTTTTTTTCAGCGCAATCAAAATAAATGATGCAAAGTTTATCCAATTAGATTATAATATAAATTACAAAAAGACCCACAGGTTATTAAAGGAACTAGAAGATATATCAAATTAAAAAGCTCCTAGGTAAACCATAATTGGTTTAATTCCTTATAGATATGGAACACTTGTACCTCCTATTCTTTTGCTCAAGTGAAAATCAAAACGGTTTTCCAACAAAAGATCCATCATCATGAGCATTTATTTTTCCTAGTTATTTTAAGATTTATTACATGGTTAGGTTGTAATTTTTTTTTATTTTTTTTAATGGGAGTTAGAATTTTGTTGGATTTTTTTTCTTAAAAGAGGAGTTCTTTTCGAGTAGAGTAGTCTAACTCGAGGTATTATTTTTTTTAATTATGGATCACGTGAACAAAATAAAACTTAAGGAAAAATATATACTTGTTAAGAAGGTTTTCTAATTAAATCAACTATTAGTCAAACACAATTTGATTATATTTATTTTTTCTAGTTATTTTTAAAATTATTATCTAGTTAGACTAGAAAGTTTTGATTTGTTCTTTTTCCTAATTAGGAGTTAGAGTTTTGTTTGGTTTTGGTTTTTTCTAAATAGGTTAATGGAACGAGTTCTTCTCAAGGGTAACTTGATTCAATTCATTATTTTTATTATTATTATTATTATGGATCAGGTTGACAAAATAAAGCTCAAGAAAAAATCTAAACGTGTTAACAAGGTTTTCTTACAAAATTGACCATATATGACAATAATTGACCATGATCAATCAAATGCAATTTTATTGTATTTATTTTTTTCTAGTTATTTAAAATTCATTTCAGTTAAGTTATAAAGTTTTAATTTTTTTTATTAGGAGTTTGAGTATTGTCTAGTTTTGATTATTCTAATTAGGTTCATAGGTTAATTTTAAGCTTTTTATAAATAGTTATGTTTTAGGAAATAAAGACTTTTCAAAATACATCAGAGTTTTTTTATTGTTTTTTTAATAATTTAGAGCGGTAATCTTAGATAGTGTTTGGTTATCGTCTCAAGATAAAAGAGACAAATATAGTAGGGATAGATTTATTTTGAAATGATAAAAATTCATTTTAAAGTTAAATTTATTTAATATCTTTATTTTAGTATTTTCAATCTTTTCTAAATATGAGAAACGATTTCAGGATCTTTCCATGTTTTCTTCTATTTATTTACCCACTGAGCAGCATAAAATTGAGAAATTCAATTAGGATAGTCTTCGGCAAGAATTATAGATAGGGTTAATTGTTTTTCTCTTTCAAATAGTCTGAGATCTGATTGAGGTTGTCTTGTCCCTTGAAATTATGATCAATAGGGGGAATACATAATTGGAAAAAAGAAAGGAACCTATGTTTTCTTTAGGGAGACCTCCCCTTCAAGAGAAAGGAAAAGGAGGAAAATTTAATCAACTCAAGAAAAAAGATAGGGATTAGGGATCAGGAAGCACATTTGGCGAATCTCATCAGAGCTCTTATGGAGGACTGATAGGGGGCAAGGATGTCCCAAGTAAGGATCAATAGTAAGGTCAGAAGATCATTACTTACCCTAGATGTGTTAGGTGCACGCAAAACCATTGGTGAGATTGTTCAGTTTCCCCTAAACAATGTTATATTTGTAGGCAAGAGGGGCACCGATAGAAGGAGTGTTTATAATCGCATTCCTCATGCTACCATTGCAAGGATACCAGGCACCATAAAAATGAGTGCTCTTACAGGAATACTAAACAGAGTTAGGGACAGAGACAACCGACTTAAAGTTAACAATAGTCAGTGAATATGAACAAGCAGGGTAAATTAACTTAGTTTGGGGCTAGTGTAAATAGAGAAAGGCCTAGAAGAAAAGGCAAGAGGACTCGGGAAAAAGTTTTTCATATGACCTAAAAGGAGGTTAGAGTAGCTCATAATATAGATTCAGGTGCACTACTGTTGAATTCACAATCTGTATATGCTCTATTTGATCTTGATGTGACTCATTCCTTTGTATCTACGAGAATTGAAAAGAAATTAAATGTACTACCTAATAAAATGAAAAAAAGGTTCGTGATTAGTACACTCCTAGAGGAGATAGTAGATATAGAGTGAGTATATAAGAGGTTGCTAGTGATGATAAAAGAATATGATACGTAGATAAATTTGTTGCCCCTATAATTAAATGGCTTCGTTATGATTTTAGAGATGGATTGGTTATGTGTCTGTCGAGCTTAAATGGTTTTTTTTTTTTTGCTACAATAATGACTTTATAGGGTTTAGAAGGAAAGCGGGTAGTGTTTAGGGGAAAAAGAAATATCATGTTAAGTTGTATAATTTCAGGAATGACTGTAAGGAAGTTATTGAGAAAAGGGTGTATAACTAATTTAACCTATACTTTGGAGGTGGAAAAGAAGAGGATGGAGGTATCAAATATTCCTATAGTTAGGGAGTTTCTTGAGGTGTGTTTTCAAAGGTTAATAGGATGAGTTCTTTTCAAGTAGAGTAACCTGACTCAGGTTATTATTTCTTTTAATTATGGATAAGGTTGACAAGACAAAGCTCAAGAAAAAATCTAGACATTTTAGCAAGGTTTTCTAACAAAATCAACCATATATGACAACAATCGACCATGATCAATAAAATACAATTTTATTGTATTTATTTTTTCAAGTTATTTAAAATTCATTTCCTTTATAAAGTTTTAATTTTTTTTATTATTATTATTAGGAGTTAGAATATTGTTTGGTTTTGTTTTTTCTAAATAGATTCATAGGTAAATTTTAAGATTTTTATAAGCAATCATGTATTATTTAAAGGAATCAAAATTTATGAAATAAAAACCTTTCAAATACATCATAGTTTTTTTAATAGTTTAGAGTGGTAATTTTAAATAGTATCTGGTTATTGTCTCAAGATAAAAAAGATAAATATAATACGGATGAATTTATTTTGAAAGATTAAAAATTTATTTTTTAACTATTAAATTTATTTGATATCTTTTTTTTATTTTAGTATTTTTAAACTTACTTTTTTTATTTGACTTTTTTATGTTAGAACTTGAAGACTGAAGGTATGAGAATCCTAGTTTTTTCTTTCATTATACGTTATGTTAGGCTACATTATTGAAAGTGACCACTAGCATCCAACATTATATTTTATCAGGCCACATCTAATATTAGGGATGAGTAAAAAAATTAAAAAAATTAAATCATGAAAAAAACTGATTAAAATTTAAAAAATCGACCAGTTCGGTTTCGGTTTTATAAATCTAAAACCGAAAAAACCAAACCGAACCGAACCTAAATTGAAAAAAAAACTAAGTCAAACCAGAAAAAACCGAGCCAAACCAGAAAAATAAAGCTAAACCGGAAAAAACCGAACCAAACATAGCCTAAACCAAGCCATATGAAAAAACCGAGTCAAACTAGTTTGAACCTGTTTTTGTCCTAAAAAACCGAACCGAATCGAAACCAGTCTGTTTGAACCGGTTTTGGTTTTAAAAAAAAATTCAGTTTTGTTACTTTTTTTTATAAAAACCAAATCGAACCGAAAATAATCACCCTTATCTAATACTGTATGGAAAACTATTTTTGACGTCAAGTTTTCAATAAAGCATGGTATATTTTTGCGTTTAGAAAAGATTTAATTTTTTTTAATTTTAAATTAGTTATTTAATATATTTTTATTTTTTAATGTGTTAGTATTAAAAATAAAAAATATTTTAATAATTTTTTTAAAAATAAAACATTTTATAAAACAGTAGCTTCAATTTACAAAACCAGTTATAATCTCCTATTTAGTATTGTATTCCAAACAAGATCTGGGTTAAAAGTTTCAAAAAACTATTTATACTTAAAATTAATTATATATATATAATCATTTTAATATACTTTATTAAAAATAATTTTAAAAAATAAAAAAAATATTTAAAATTATTTTCAAATAAAAAATACTTTAAAAAATTATTAATATAAAACACTGCTGTGGACAATCACATCACAGTACAAAACCAGCTTTAAGTGATGAGCGGAAAGCTTATAATATTGTTTGGGCCTTATTGTTTGAAAGAGTATAAAACATGGGCCATTGAAGAACTTGGGCTTGATGTGTTGGCCCTATTGTTCGACTTGGTACGGTCGTTTATTTTGATGACAATAAGTTTAGAAAGAAAATGAAAAGGGATATATGTTCAAGAATCGAAGAGAATTGTTGTTTAGGTTGGATGATTATTTTTTATGTAACTCTCCCAAACATAGGATGGTGAAAATGAAAAAAAACATATCGAATGACAAGATACTTGGAAAACAAATGATGGAATAATATTTGAAAAGAAATCACATGCAAAATTGAAGAAAATTAAAGAAAAACTATAAATATAGGTTTTGTTTGTTTGATGGAAAGTAATTTCCTGAAAATTATTTTCCAAACTTTCATGTATTTGTTTATTATTAAGAAGTTGATCAGCAGGAAATATTTTTCAGTTAAAGAAAAATTTGTTTGACTTGGTTTCTAGAAAAGTATTTTCTTTTTATTTTTTTTGTGGAAAATACTTTCTGAAAGTTGTGAAAAATTTAGATATGTCATATTATTTGCTGATTATATCAAATTTAGTCCTCAAACTTTTGATTGCTATATATATATATATATATATATATATTATTTTGAATATTTTTTTTCAATTTCATCCTTTAGAATTTGATTTTTATATTAATCTTAGTTCTTATTTTTATAATTGTTATTTGCTTTTCTCTTATCATTTTTTAATTGAATTTTTTTGTATCTATCAAATTTGATCCTCATTCTTTTGATTTTTACTTATTTTATTTGAAATAATTTATGAAATAGTAATTATTATTATTTTAATTTCTTCATCTTTCAATTTTTTTTATTTGTTAGATTTGATTTCTATTATTTTGATTATTATTTATTTATTTGAGATAATTTATAAAATTATATTTTTTTTCACAATTTCATTCTCATTCAACTTCTTAATTTGTAAGATTTGTTCCTCATTATTTTAATAAACTTGAAGAAATAAAATATTAATAAGTTATTTTCCAACTTATTTTTCATGTCCTAACCAAACACCGGAAAATATTTTTCAATTTATTTTTTATTATACTAATAAATATCATAAAATAATTTATTTTTCTGAAATTTATTTTCCCACATGTAAAACTAGCTATAACCTTTATCCAAACTATTATGCTAGTCGTTATATAAACAATGAAGCATCTTAATATATTTTTAAAATTATTTTATAAAAACCTCATGTTATAACTCAATTAGTTAGCGTGCGGGACATGTTAAAGAATGCAACTTCAAGCTTTGAAGGGTGCAATGAAAATTTGATTTTGAATTGCTTTTTTATTTTTAAAATTTTTATATAGATTTTAAATATGATTTTATAGTTATTATTGTTTTAGCTTTGAATCACACACAAAACATGAACATGTTATTTTGAATTTTTAAAAAAAAACAACTATAAATTATTTTTTAAAAAAATAATTATTTCAGTTCAAAATGTTGTTCCTAAAATAAATAAGATATTTGTTAATAGAAAGATTTATTTTGATAAAAAAATTCAAAATAATTATAATTTCATGTTTAATAACAATACTAATGAATTTTTTTTTATATTTAAAATTATTTTAATCCCTTATATCATAGTAGCGCTGTATACAAACTAGTAGACAAAATTAGCTTTTCCTATATTGGCATTTTGAATATAAGGTTTGTATGGGCTCTATTAAAAATTGATAATCAAATAACTATATAATAGATAGTTTAATGATAAAAGTTTGGGATTAAGGAGTTTATTTTT
>Ga0325402_1004555_pt1 | contig 12783 bp, 4 predicted proteins | sample PopdelMetagenome_22_FD_207212 | JGI IMG/M metagenome (GOLD analysis project Ga0325402, IMG submission 207212) | Populus deltoides microbial communities from Bellville, Georgia, United States - Xylem-PdKOR-R3 | ecosystem: Host-associated > Plants > Phyllosphere > Stem > Wood/Secondary xylem... | reverse complement strand
TATAAAAAAAAGAAAAATATATTTGTTTAAAGATAAAAAAGTAAAATTATAAAATAAATTTACATTTGAATAGTTCTGAAGTAGACTTTCAAATCAATAAGAACGGAAACATATGTTTTGTTTTCATCATCTTTATTTTTTTAATAGATAATTTGATAATAATATATGCTTGTATAAATATATAATTTGATATATATAAGAACTAAACCTAAATATTATCTAATTTGATTTTTTAATTATTTTTAGAAACAATCATTACAACGATATTAATATTAAAAATCATATTTTAGTTATACGTTGATTTATGAACCCTCTTTGGTGATATGAGACGGTTCACATGGCCTTTTAATTCTCTTGACCTCTTTGGTGATATGAGACCACTTATGATGATACATGTAGCTAGTCTTCTTTATCTCATGGTACTGATAACTATCCTTCTTCTTTTTTTTTTTTTTTCTCTATCACTATTTTTATTTTAAATTTATTTTATTTGAACCTAAAAATATTTAAATTTATAATAAATATTTATTTTTTAAAATTATTATATATATATATATCTGATTTTTTATTAGGTTTTAATATATTTTAATTATTTTTATGCTTCTGTTCAATAAATGTTTAAAAAATTACTGCTTATGCCACTGTCACCGATGGAAATATACCGACGGCATTATTCCTTCGGCATATTTCCAGCGGGAGTTTTTTTTTACCGATAGAATTAGCAACATATCATCAAATTACCGACGAGTATTTCCAGCGGGAATTTTTTTTTGCTCACATTTTCCATCGATAAAACCATCAGTTTCTAATTATTTTTTTACCGACAGAATTAGCGATATATCATCAAATTACCGATGAATATTATTTTGAAGAATGTATTCTGTCATGGAATTAGTTGGTAAATTTTACACCGACGAAATGGTAATTTTATATCAATAAAAAAAAATTTATTAGTAAAACTGTTAAATATTATAGTGATTTAAAACCTGAGTTTCGATTTTTATCTTAGTTTATGTTAATCATCCTTTTCTTAGTTTGTACACGTTGACAGGAATTACAAATTTTTTAGTTGACAGAGACTCGGTATTTATTATAACCATGAAAAATAGTTATTTGACCTGGATTAAAGTGGTTTACGTGTTTTTCCTGCTGCCATTAGTTGATAATGTCGGAAGTCTTGACTCTGCAATTCAAAATTCTGAAAGTTCCACCTCTTCATTTCAGAAACTGCAAAGCAGCTACACAACACCAAATAAATTCTCTCTCCAGAAACCAAAACCAAGGAATGCATGGCTTCCTCAAATCTCCGTATTCTTCAAGCTCTCTTTGTTTCTCTTCTGCTTTTCATTCCAAAAGTTTTTTCCTTTGACTGTTCTCAACCTAAAGGCTCATCATTATCTTCACTCGAGGCAAACCCTTCATGGCTTTCTCCTAATGAAGAATTTGCCATTGGATTTCAGAAACTGCCCAACGATAATGAGAACCACTTCTTTCTTGCCATCTGGTTCAATAAGATACCTGAAACAACCATTGTGTGGTTTGCTCATACAGAACCAGCACCACAAGGGTCTACTTTAAAACTGACTGATGAAGGGAAGCTTGTACTCCATGATCCTCAAGGAAATAGTTTATGGGAGCGGCCTTCAACAGGTGGCGCAAAATCTATGTGCGCTTCTATGAATGATAGTGGCAACTTTATGCTCCTGGATGGAGACGATAATCCCATTTGGGAGACCTTCAATGAAACAACTGATACAATCTTGCCTGGTCAAACGCTTAACATGGGAAGCAATCTCACTGCTCGATATTCTCGAGAAAGTTACGCTGATGGGCGCTTCCAGCTACATTTGCAGCCGGATGGAAACCTGGTCCTTTATACTGTAACTATGCCAACTGGAGCTGTTCGTGGTGCTTATTGGGCCACCGGGACAATGACTGGCAATTCTAAGTTAGTATTTAATGAGAATGGATATTTGTATGTCACAGATGGCACCCGATGGGTCTACAACCTTACCAAAAAAGATGCTGGGTCGAGTCAAGATTTCTACCACATGACAAGGATTGATTATGATGGAGTATTTAGGCAATATCATTGCCCAAAGAGCAAAAATTGTGGCTTGAAGTGGAGTGTGGTGAAAAGATTTCCTGAAGATATTTGCTCTGTAATCCTGACGGAAGTAGGAAGCGGAGCTTGTGGCTACAATAGCATCTGTGTTGAAATAAATGGAGAACCTGCTTGCTTGTGCCCAGAAAGTTATTCTTACTTAAATGAATTTGCTAAAAATCAAGGTTGCAGGCCGAATTTTGAACTGCCAAGCTGCCGGCTCAATGGATGGGAATCAAACCTTGAGCTAGTAGAGTTTGTTGAGTACAACAATACAGATTGGCCACTAGATGATTATGATCTTCAGATTGGAAGTGGGGTGGACTTGCAGACGTGTAAACAACTATGCCTTGATGACTGTTTTTGTACGGTTGCTATTCATAATGGTAATAGTTGTTGGAAGAAGAAGTATCCTCTGTCGAATGGAAGACGCGAGCCTAATGTGAATAGAACAGCTCTTGTGAAGGTTCCTAAAGTTAATGTTACACAGCTCTATCTCGTATCACAACGCCAAAATAACAAGGACCAGTCGACAACGGTCCTCATTGTGTCAATACTCCTAGGAAGCTCTGTGTTCATTAATGTCGTTATGACATTAGCTATTTGCATTGCCATATACTTCTCGTATCACAACAAGTTATTGAACATTTCATCGGTTTCAAGTGTTGCTTCGACGAATATTAGAAGTTATGCATACAAAGAGCTTGAACAAGCAACTGGTGGCTTCAAACAGATATTGGGCAAAGGTGCTTTTGGAACGGTGTACAAAGGTGTATTAGCATCCCATCCCAAGAGGTTTGTTGCAATCAAGAAGTTAGAGAAGTTTGAACAAGAAGGCGAGAAGGAATTTAAGACAGAAGTGAGTGTGATTGGTCAGACTCACCACAAGAATCTAGTCCGTCTATTTGGTTACTGCGATGAGGGGGAGCACCGGCTCCTAGTATACGAGTACATGACCAACGGTTCCTTGGCAAGCTTACTATTTGGAATCACCAGGCCTGATTGGAACCAAAGAGTACAGATTGCCTTTGGCATTGCAAGAGGCCTAATGTACTTACATGAAGAGTGTAGCACTCAGATCATCCATTGTGATATAAAGCCTCAGAATATACTCCTAGACGAGTTCTATACACCTCGGATTTCTGATTTTGGACTAGCAAAGCTCTTGGTGGCAGAGCAAACTCGAGTGGCTCGCACGAACATAAGAGGCACGGTCGGGTACTTTGCGCCTGAATGGTTTAGTAGAGCATCAATCACAGTTAAGGTTGATGTCTACAGTTTTGGTGTTCTGTTACTAGAGATGATTTGTTGCAAGTCAAGTGTTGCATTTGGAATGGGAGATCAAGAGGAGGCACTTATGGATTGGGTTTACGCTTGCTACTGCAAGAAGAAATTGGACAAGTTGGTTGAAAATGACGAGGATGCAAGAAATGACATGAAGAAGCTAGAGAGGTTAGTAATGGTGGCTATTTGGTGCATTCAAGAGGATGCTTCACTCAGGCCATCCATGAAGAAGGTTACTCAAATGCTCGAGGGTGTTGTTGATGTTTCTGTGCCTCCACGCCCTTCAATTTATTGTTCAACATGAACTTGATCATTCATAATTCAATTTATTGTAAACTTTATTAGGCATAATATTTTATTCACTATATTCTAAGATTCATTTTGACCCTGCTTTACTTCTCTTTTAGAGTCTTGCATTGCATTGCATAATATTTTATTTACTTCTCTTCATGTATATCAAACCCGACTTGGGGTTGACCTGGTTAAGGAGCCGGGTCCTGGGTTACATGGGTTAACCCGGGTCAACCATAATCAATCCGGAAAATTTTTTTTAAAAATATTTAAAATTTTAATATTTCATATGAAAAAATTAAAAAACAATCCATGTAAATATAGACTATACATATAAATAATAAAATTTAAAAGATTATTTCAAAAACTTTTTTATCCTATATTAAAAAGATACTATATTATCATTTGAAGTTGAAGTATTTTTCTTATGAACATAAAGTATATATGCTAAAGCTTCGAATCCCACATTGGAAAAATAACATTTTCTTGTGAACATATAATATATATATTAAAGGGTTTCAAATCCTACATTAAAAAAATAAAACATTATTCTAGTATTTATATAGTGAACTTTGAAAAAGGTTAATAACCAACTAAAAAAATATGAAAAAAAAGAGGTATTTGGTTAAGAGAAAAACACATTTGAAAAAAAAAAGTCTCCACTGGATTTTGCCGTGTTGCCCAGGTCATGGGTCGTCTTGGCTTGCTGATCGGGCTTGACCGTTTTTATGCTCTTACTAGTCTTTCACCTTACCTGGATTTGTCCAGTCACCGAGTCGATCAGGTCCCGAGTCAACCCGTGGGCCAGTCCAGGTTTAATAGCTATGTTTCTCTTTTATTCACTATATTCTAAGATTCCTTAATGCATTGGTGAGTTATAGCAAATATTACCAAGGAGACGGGATAAAATAGAAAAATAGTAATATTAAAAGCAAGAAAATACTGAAAACTAAATAATTATTTGTCTAGCAATATAATAAAATAGAAAAGCATTTGGATATATTAATAGAAAAAAACTATGAATGCTCTAAAATTTGTAGTTCTATCCATAGTTATCAAACCCGACTCGGGGGTTGACCCGGCGAAGGGACTGAGTCTTGGGTTTTATGGGTCAACCCAGATCAACCAGGAAAAATAAAGAAAATATTTAAAGTTTTAATATTTTATATGAATTTTTTTAAAAAAAATCTATGTGAATATAGGCTATACATGTTGTAAATAATAAAGTTTAAAAGAATATTTTAAAAAGATTTTTATCCTACATTGAAAAGATACTATGTTATCCTTTTAAATTGAAGTATTTAAACCAAAAAAATTTTCTTATCCTATATTGAAAAAACATAACTTTTTTCTTGTGAACATAGAGTATATATACGAAAGAGCTTGAAATCTCACATTGAAAAAATATTACTTTTTTCTTGTGAATATAGAGTATATATACAAAAGGGCTTCAAATCCCACATTGAAAAAATAATTTTTTTCTTGGAAACATAGAGTATATTTATTAAAGGGTTTCAAATCCTACATTGAAAAAATATAACTTTTTTCTTGTGAACATATACTATATATACAAAAGGACTTCAAATCCCACATTAAAAAAATAATGTTTTTCTTGGAACATATAGTATATATATTAAAGGGCTTTAAATCCCACATTGAAAAGATAATGTGTTATCCTTTTAAGTTGAAGTATTTAAATCAAAAAGATTTTTATCCACATTGAAAAAACATTTTTTTTTTTGTGAACATAGAGTATATATACAAAAGGGCTTCAAATCCCACATTGAAAAAATGATTTTTTTTCTTGGAAACATAGAGTATATATACTAAAGTGTTTCAAATCCCACATTGAAAAAAATATAACTTTTTTTCTTGTGAACATATAGTATATATACAAAAGGACTTCAAATCCCACGTTAAAAAAATAATTTTTTTCTTGGGAACATAGAGCATATATATTAAAGGGCTTCAAATCTCATATTGAAAAGATATTGTGTTATCCTTTTAAATTGAAGTATTTAAATCAAAAAGTTTTTTTATCCATATTGAAAAAACATAACTTTTTTCTTGTGAACATATAGTATATATACAAAAGGGTTTCAAATTTCATATTGAAAAAATAATTTTTTTCTTAGGAACATAGAGTATATATACTAAAAGGTTTCAAATCTCACATTGAAAAAACATAACTTTTTTCTTGTGAACATGAAGTATATATATGAAAGAGCTTCAAATCCCGCATTGAAAAGATAACTTTTTTTTTTAGAACATAGAGTATATTTACTAAAGGGTTTTAAATCCTACATTGAAAAAATATAATATTTTTCTAATATTTATATAATAAACTTTAAAAAGTGTTAATAACTAACTAAAAAAATATGAAAAAAGAGGGGTACAGGAGAAAAAGCACATTTGAAAAAAAAAAAGGAGGGGTCTCGTCCAGGTTCGCCCGGGTCATGGTTCGACCCGTCGGGTCGACCGGGTTTTGCCGGGTTATTGCACCGGCCGGTCTTTTAACAAACCCAAACTGGTTCAGCTACTAGGTCAACCCGCCAAGCTGGTCCAAGCTTAATAGTTGTGGTTCTATCTTGTCTCACCGTATTTGGGGCTTTCAAATTCCACATGGCTGTTAGGAAGCATGCTTTGGTATATATATCACTATGCACACTAATGGCAACAGGAGGCATTTTTATTTATGGTGGGATTAGTGGCATCCCCAAGATCCTCTCTATGCATGAGATATGGAATGGATATAACTCGAAAGTTAGGTCTCGCACTCGATGCCAGTGTTTCTGCAGTTATTCATGATAATAATGGTTAAACATAAGCAATTCAAAATGGAAATGCATGATCCCATGTAATCAGAGTGGGCTTAGGGATAGTAGTCATGCCATCTAAGAATAAGAAGGAAGGTTAGCTGATGAACTACCACTCTGATTCCATACACAAGTCTTGGTTGGCCTTAAATAGCCAATATGGTGGCATCAGTGCTGTGGGGGGATGAGGTATGCCATAAGTTTAGTCTTTAAACGTAAGGGATTAATAGAAGAAAGCTGAAATGAAAGGTCAAAATTGTATCAAAACCGAGCAAGAAGGTGTTTTAGCAAAGAACTAAGGGTGGAAAAACATATGGACCTTGTTCCTAGAATTCCTAGTTAGTTCAAACCACCTCAAAGACAAGTTTTTAGAGACTCAACTCTTCTCACCTACCCATTGAATTCCCAATCATATGAACTAGAAGTAAGAGTACAACAGTTGATTAAGCAAGCAAATAAGATTAATTGATATATCTTTAATGTATCGTGCAGAACTTATGGTGCTGCCACACCCTGTGAAAAGGTTTCTTGCTGCTTCAGTGCTCGAGGAGTTTGCGACATCACCTTCAGCAAATATCTTGTATACAGATGAAGGGAAAGAAAAAGAACGGAATTTCCATAAGCCCTTTAACAATAACAACCAAAACTCTATAGACATAAAGATAGGCTACAAACTATGTCAAAATATTTATCAAACTTACCTTTCAGGATTGTTAGAACTCATGAGAGTTATTTGCCTCTGAAGTTTGAAACAGTCTTAGTTAGACTTAGTCTTTGTTATTGTTTCATATCAGATTCTTGCTACTTAATTTTCTGTTTTCAGTTGGTAGATGTAGTGCCAATGAAATCTGATAGTAGTTGAGATTTTTTATTAATTTTAGTTTGGTTGTAAGCCTATAAATAGGCATTCTCATTTGTGAAATGTACTCTGCCTTTCTTCAACTCCTAAGTCTCAAATTATCTACTTCTCCCTGCAAGTTTTAGTCTTTTATTTTCTGTAGATTTAACAGTGATATGAGAGGTGGATTCCTACAAGTTGTGAGACAAGTTTTTTGAGTGTTTGAGTGCTAAACACAGTGATGTTGAGTGCAAACACTAGTGAGGTTGAATGATTTATTTTTCAGGCAGTTGTTGTGCAAACATGTCTACTTCTAGCAGTATTTCGTCTGTAATTTTAGTGTTTAATGGTGAACACTATAACATTTGGGCTGTCAAGATAAGGTTTTACTTAATGTCACGGCCTGATTTTTGAATCCATGACCAGCACATAAATAAGGTTTCCCTCTAGAGTTCCATATCTATGCGAACCCAAACTCGCATACGAACTTATCATTTAAATAACTTAATCAGAGTTCAACGTAACAGTAATAATAAAACTAACTTCATAATATAATTTGATTATCTCAATATAAGAGTTAATATAAATTCATAGTTGTGGAACACTAACTAGACATAAAGATAAAGTACTAATTACAACTAAAAAAAACAGGATCTGAAGATCCAACAAAAATGACCCGCTAATAAACTATAAGCCTGAAAAAGATAAATAATGAGAAGGTGAGTTTAATAACTCAGTGAGTAGATAATGTTCAATATACATATAATAGGTAATACAACAATGAGGAATTTATATACAAAAATGGCTTTAGGCTTTTATAAAAAAGGTTTCTCAAATAGACCATAATAAGAATATCATAAGGTAAAGCTTGTTGGAAAATTAAAATGCAATGAGCATGAGGCTTCGTGCTGTGGGATGATCAGTCCACACAAGTTGGTGACTCACCCGACCAACTAGGGTTCAGATACGATGTGCACAAAGATTAACAATACCCAATTAGCATGGGAAAACAAGTGAAAGTTTGAGAATTTTTTGTTCCCTTACTTCTTTCTTAGAAAATTTTGGAATTGTCTTGTGATAAGTGTTGTTGCACGTGTGCAGTGTTGCGACGATCGTCCTCTACACTCATAAGTATATGTATCTATCTGGCAAGGCAAATATGGAGAGACAAGGAATTCTTGTCTTTTATCAGTGGAAAAAGTGGAATGGAGTCGCCACTTAGTATTTTAGTCACAAGGAACCCTAACTAGTCTTAGAGATCGGGTACGGAGACTGATTGTATAAAGGGAAGGTATTAGCACCTCAAATACGCCCTACTTAAGGTAAACTGCATTGTTTTATTGTCTGACAATAATTTAAGGTCTTATCGTGTTTTCTAATTGTTGGTCTGTCTATAGTTCAAGAAAAGCCCTCCTCGGTAAGGACGTTCTTATCTTATCAGGTAAAGCCTAACCATTCTAACGTTAAAAAAAGAATACTCTTTTTTAATATCGGAAATACGTTTTACATGTAAATTTGTAATCCCAGATACTAAAAGAAAACAAAATATTTTTAGATATTTTTTGAAATATTGGCCTTGTTCCTGTGACTTTAATAAACTGGTTATTAAAACCAAAATGCATGCTTAAACATGTTTTTGGATTTTTTGTTGTATGAAAATACGATATGATTTATTTTTCTTTGAGAGACTTGAACGTATGCAGGAAAACAAAAAAAATATTTTTTTAATGTTTTGAAAACTAGGTATTTTAATATCAGATTTGTATTTTTACGGTATAAAAATACAAACCGATATTAACCAAAATGGATAGAAAAATACGCGAGAAAATCACAAATATTTTTTAAAATGTATTATTATTATATTTGTTTTCTTAAACGGGCCGGACCCGGAACAAAATTGGGCTGGACTGACCCAAATAAAACACAAACTACCTTATATTAGGCTGGAATCATCCCAGCCATGTGAACTGGGCTGATGATCCAACCCGGACTGGTTACTGTGTCATGCACAAGAACCAACTAAATATAATTAGCCGGTTATTGTGCTCATGCACAGTAACCGGGTAATTATTTTCCCTTGCATTGTAGAAACACGCTCCATGCACGTTCTGCATGCAAGAGACTAAAACGGAAAAATAGAGATGAAGGGGAGATAATTACCTGGAATGGAGGCGCTCTGGTAGCTAGGCTGATGGTCACTGGTGGTGACGGTGGTGTGGCTGCAATGGCAGACGGTGGTTGCTGCTTCTTCTTCTTCCTACTGCCTTATGCTATTTCTCCCCCTCTCATGTGTTTATTCTGTTCTTCTCCATTTATTCTCTGGCGGTTGCGGTGCTGGTGGTGGTGACTTAGGGGAACGGTGGCAGCTGGTGTCGCAGCAATGAGGAAGGCAGGCGGTGGCGATGCCGGGTTGAAGGTGGTCTTCTTCTCTTCTATTTTTTCAAATCTTCTCCCCCTGTTTTCGTCCCCCTCTGTTCTTGCCTTCTTTTTTTTCTTTTTTGTTTCTGTTACCTCTCCCCTTGTCTGTCATTTTTTTGTTATCACTCCCCGTTCGTCTCTTTTTTTTTGTTTCCTTCTGGTTCTTTCTTCTTCTTCTTTTCAGTTCGTTCACTCCTCTCGCTTTGTTTTTTTTTTTTTTGCTTCAGTTTTTCTGTTCTTTCACTCCACTCTCCGTCCCTTTCTCTTCTCTTCTTCAAAATCCCCTTCCCCCAGTTTTTTTTTTCTTGTTTTCACATCAATCTCTGTTCCTCTCTCAAACTATCCCCAGCTTCCTTCTCTCTATTCTGTTCTCCTCTCAAAAATTCTCCTTGTTCTTATCTTTCTCTCTGCCAAAAATCCCCCCCTTTAATCTGTCATTTGCTTCTCTCCTTCTCTAAAATTTTTGCCCCCTTCTTGTCTTGTAATCTTCCCTTATATTTATAGAATGTCGAGGGAGAGGGTCATTATACCTGTTCAAGTGTAGGGCATGGGTCCCTGTCTCATGTTTCTTCCATAATGGTTGCAGGGTATGGTTGTGTGGGTATGGGTTATGCAGGTTTTTTGGGCAAGTGGGAGGGGAAAGAGAAGGAGAATAGCGGGGAAAAAGATTTAAAATCTTCTTCCCTGCCTCTACATGTGCAGGGAAGAAGAAGAACGGTGTCATTTAAAATGACACTTTTTCGGTTTTTTTTTTAAGAAAATAAAATGTAATTGGGAAGAACTCAAAAATGGGTTATGACAAGTGCAATGTTTCCCTTCATTTTATCATCATCATCATCATTATCAATAGTATATGGTTTTGAATGCCAAATTCTTCTTTGGCTTATGTTCTAGTTCTTGCTTTTCATTTTTCTATGACTCATAGTCACAAGTGATTTAATGAGTTCCTCCAATAAATGAAATGTTTGGTGAGGTTCTTAACTTCTCGAATTACCATCATCTTTACTTCCTAAGTCTTTGGCAAGAACCGAAGGATTTTTCTTGCAATATCAACATTAGTATAAGTTCTATCAAGAACATTCAAATTATTAGTGATAGTTGTCATTCTAGTAAACATACTAGTTATGGATTCATTTGGAAGCATTTTAAATAACTCATATTGATGCACTAACATGTCAATTTTTTGTTCCTTTGCTTAATTTGTTCCTTCATATGTTATCTTTAATGCATGTCATATATCTTTAGCATTATTGCATGATGTGATTCTATTGAATTCACTTCTACTAAATGCACAATACAAAGTATTCATAACTTTAACATCCATATATAAATTTTTTTTATCATCATCGGTATAATCACTTATAGCTTTTAGGAAATGTTATATTAATTTTAATCTTAGTAGGCTTGTTAGGTACATTTTTAATCGACATTTATAAATCATAATTAATAGATTGAAGATATATAATAATCCGAGCTTTTCAATAGGCATAGTCATTACTATCAAAGAAAGATGGTATAGAGGTTAACGATCCTTCATTTTGAACATTAAAACTAATGGTTGTCATTCTACTCGAAGTCCAAACAAACTTATATAAATGAGAACTATGCTTTGATACCAATTGTTATTCTAGAATTAAAACAACAATAACAACTAAGGGGTTGAATTAGATGTTTTACTAATAATAACAATTATTCTAATTAACTCAATTAAACAGAATTAACATAACTAACCAACAATATAATTAAGGTATTTAAAGTAAAGAGTATAGGGATAGAAATTGCAAACTTGATTTTTAACATGATTCGGCAATCCTATATCCACACCTTAAGCACCAAACCGATCTTGAGTATTATATTCTTTATTAATCCAAGCCAAAGATTACAATGTCCTTGATGAATTCTCATCAAACTCCTTTTCACCACTTGAAGAAATACCCCCTTTAAGAATCTTCACCTTGGTGATGTACCTCACCAATAACCAATAATGTTTTACTTCAACTCTTGAAGGATCATAATTGTTTGAAATGCAACAACACTCTCTCAAAAAGTAGATAATACAAGTGAAGCTTATATCTCTATAACTCACTCAATAACATTTAGAATGTATGAAGGTGTTTAAGTGTAGTAAGTGTGAGAATTTATACTATTGTGGAATAATAAGAAGGTTTTAATGTACAAATATGAGTATGATTTAAAAAAAAATTCTCTTAAAATAGATTTTATATGATATTTATTCAAATTTTGTGCATAATTTTTCATTAGATAAACTATATATATATATATATATATATATATATATATATATATATATATATAAATAAAAAAATTTGTTTTATAGCCATCATTGTTCCTCTAACAACTAAAATGATCGACCGATTCAGATTGGTCACTTCAATCGATTGATCGATTCATGCAGATTTCTAAATGTTCAACCCTGATGAATAAGCGGTCGATCAATTCAACTTAAAATCCAATTTTAACAGTCTTAAGCTTAATGAATCTTAAACTGAATAAATGCATATCAATCCTATAATGCATACAATGTGAAGTGTGTAAATTTATTTTAATTTGTGCTATCAAGTAAGATATAAAGATTTATATAATAAGCACTAAAATGAATGTTTAAGAATTAAATCTTCACTTACTTTGTATCTTGGACTTGTGTGGGGTAGTTATACTTATTATTTTTTATTATCCTTGAGATGTAACTTCTCACTTTGTATATGACAAATTCAACATTCTAATTAAATTTTATTTAAACTCCTTATTTTTTAATTTAAAGTTTCACCGTTATAAATTTTCAGGTTGAGGTTTATAATTTTAATAAAAATAATGGACTCAGTGCCACAAGTTGACCCTATAACCTAATGACAATCTTTTTTCTGGATGAGTCCTGAACCAAGTCTAACAACAATGCTAATATATATATATATATATATATATATATATATATAATTCAAATATAAGAATGGTGAATTATAGACAATTGACACATTATAAGCTTCAAATAATGTTACATCATCAATTTCAAT
>Ga0325402_1004550_pt1 | contig 12792 bp, 7 predicted proteins | sample PopdelMetagenome_22_FD_207212 | JGI IMG/M metagenome (GOLD analysis project Ga0325402, IMG submission 207212) | Populus deltoides microbial communities from Bellville, Georgia, United States - Xylem-PdKOR-R3 | ecosystem: Host-associated > Plants > Phyllosphere > Stem > Wood/Secondary xylem... | reverse complement strand
ATATTAAAAATAAATTAACCCAACTAGCATCACAACATCAGTAAATAATATAATCAATAACTAGTGCTGTTATCGTCAGGCAAAAACACGAACATGCGACTGCATATCAAGAAAGGCCATTTTATCAGCACTTACACGAGAGCCGGAGGAGAAATATAAAGCATGAATCACATCAATCTAGGCTCTTTCATATTTTTCATCAATGAATTTTCCATTTGCGTTACGCACAGGAGAGGTCCAAGATGAACAAACCTCAATTACATCTAAATCTAACATGAGTTGGCTAGAAATAACTAATGACTTGAGAGGCTCGTAACTGTACAAAAAGTTTCCTTTAGAATGCTAGATGCGCGTATGATATTAAGATGAGAAACTTGGTACCGCAAACACCTGCCAAAGCTGCAGTCAGTCATCAACATCAAATGAGGCATTCGAGTGCTATCTTGGCATCCTAATCAATGACAAAATCGCAGGATGTAAAGAAGACATCTAAGTTCTGCTTGAGGAAAAATTAACCACATTTATCCATGGCTGCCATCCACAACTTTCTTGCTTTCTATTGCCAAAAGGAAAGCACAGACGGAAAACAGACTGAAATCAACTAGCCTGGTTCGACAAAATTATCACCTCAGGTGCACCGCAGGAATTACCACCACCAGAGGCACAGTGCAGGCCAATAGCAGGAGCAGAGCTTGAATTACATAAAGGTTCGGAGATGCTCCCTGTCAAACTAGCAGGATCAACCTCTGAAACAGAATTGGCGTGCTCTGAAGATTTGATATTCATATGAGGCCCATCAGAAATAGAACCTCCATAAGGAGAAATAGCATTACTTTGAACTGTGTCCGATACTTCTTTGAGGTCATGGACTCTATCTACATCAACTCCACAAGAGCTCACTCCGAGCTCTGTGGCAAAGCAAAATCCATTGCTTCTGCAAGATTGTAGATCAGGTTTAGCAGTGACATCAGAATTAGGATCAACGGCAGCAAGGACAACCATTTCCTTGGAAATAGGCTCCTTACCCTGACAAGAACTAGTATTTTGGTTGACAGGCAATACACCACAATGATCATTACCATCATCTTGCACTTTCTGAGGAGGTGGCGTGGTTGTTGATTGAGCTACATCACAGGAAATATTGCAGGTGGTAGACTCATGATGAGCAGCATTGGTACCTGAAACTTCAAGTTCAAGCTCAGAAACCAAGTGCCGGAGTTGACTTGTTATGATCTCAGAGGTGATATGCACAGAATTGTGGTTCTGTCTATCACTGCTATCTTCAACTTTCACTTCACAAGGAACAGTCTCAGTATCCTCCTTGGAAGCAAACTGACATTGTCCTTGAAAGTCAGCAGCTTCAGACCCTATAAAAGATATGCCAGACAGTTTGCTTTCAACCTCAGAAACACCCCTCTGGTTCATATGTACATCTCCTTTCACCTTCCTCTTACCATCGGAGGGGGCAATGAAACAAGAAACAGTACCCTGATGTTCAGCCACCTCTCTAGTTTGTTCATTAGCATCACCCAAATAATCAGGAGTCTTCAAAGTATTTTTGTCTCTCCCCTTCAGATTATCAGGAAAAACAATCAATCGACCACCAGTTTTTTCCTTGGGACAAGTGGATAGGGTAGCATTTTCACTTGTAATGTCAGAAGTATCATTCAGGCAATCAGCCATGGAACCAGATTCAACTGCAGCAGCTTGATCATTTATTTTGCCAGTATGAGGTACACTAGTTTCAGTGGAAACTTTCAAATCAAATCTCACTGGTGAACATTTCTCATCAGAATTACTTGATGTCTCATCCATGGTATGATGTTCCTTTAGTTCCATGGAGCCTGCATGTAGATGTGTTAAAAAATTATCAGCAAGGAAACAAAAAAAGTTGCATGTGTTATCATCAATTAAAGATTTAACACAGTAAATACCTTCAGTGGAAACCATATTTGCTTCAGCAAACTGATGATGCTTCAACAATGGTTTTTGTAACATATCAATGCCAGGGAATGCCACCATTTTCATGTTCCTCATTTTCTGCTTGCTGGATCCTTCAAGTGGCTTAAAACCAAAGACAGAAGTCCAGGTTTCCCTTAGCTCAGAGATCGCCGGTATGACCAATTTCTCAACATTTAGGGAGCAGAGTGCCTAATGACAGTTTCATAAAAGAGAAACAAAGATCAATTGTATGCAAAAATCAGTAAAATGTGAGGCAACAAGGTGTTTTGCATGAATAAAATTCAAAATATCTACTGACAATTAAATGTCACTTCATGCAAAAGCAAAATCATTTTGACATAAACATGAATTCAAATCAATTGGAAAAATTTACAAATAATAGTAGAGTTTGCCATCTCATCAGATACGAGATGCATTCAGTCAAATTCTTACAGAGGGACAGGATTGTTGGAGAAAGAGTAGCACTTCAGTTAAACGAGACACATTTCAGTATAATGTACTCTCCAGCATCTCAATATTGGTTCACTATTTCACAATTTTTGATACAAAACAAGGCAGCACACAATTTTTCATTGTTATTTCCCCTTTTCTCACATCGTTTATCACATTCCTTTCAATGCTTAAAGAAAATGTGATTTTCCTTTCCTGTCATCACCCCTACCTCTATCTTGTGCAGGCAGCACAACATATAGGAAATACATTCTAATCATATGAACAGCAAAATAGTTCTTGCACATCAAACCAGAAGGAAACAAAGTGCTGAAGAGTTTAACACTCGTTACATAACCCAAAAATTCCAACAAATTCCCACAACGAACAAAATATCCAATCATATGTGTAATTAATTTGCAACAAAAGAAAACATAAACACACAAAAAAAGCAGCGAAGGTAACAGATACCAAACGTACAGTTTCAATTGCACTTAGAAGCCGGCGGCACATTCCTTGACGCCTATACATGTGGCGGGTCCCAATGAAAGGCATCTCTGCTAAATGGTTCCCATGGATCCTATTTGACCAAGTATTGGTTAATGTGATTGTGACTTTTTTACGTTGTCATAAATTCCTACTAGAACATGCATGGACATGTTGATTAACAGAAAATACAAGGAAGACAGAAATTTAGCATCAAAGTTCAGCACAATTTGCGTTATTCTTATTCCAATTTAAAGAGGAAGAAAATGAATGGGAAAGTAGATAGCAAGAGGACTACATTCTTTCATGTACATAACATACCAAAAAGATACTGATGCAAGTATGCTAGAAGATGAAAAAAAGAACGTGATGCAAGGAGCTGAAGACAGTAAAGGCAACAATCTGACTAAATTTGTACTCCAAAGTTCAAAAAAGAGCCGAAAACCAATCTAATCGGCTGCATTGGCACCAGATCCCCTTGCTATATGGCAGTGAAGGTAATGAGGTGGAAAAAAAATGGTAGTAGATGGTGGAACTTCAGAAGTAGAAAAGAGGCAAGTTCACGTGAATTTAGTTTTGCCATGTTTTCTATAATATCTGTTTTTTTTTTTTTCAGAATCAAAATAAAAGACTCCAGTATGAATGTTACTGACAAAACAAAGACAATGATCAATCATAGAATGATAGAAAAGAAAACCACAATTGTGTAAAAAATAGTTCATGCAAATGGTTGCTGATGTCTTCAATTATAAAACATCCAATCACTGTACAATAGGCAGTGATTTGCAAAAAGGAATAATCAGGTAGAGAACTTTTGGTGCATGATCCCAGAAAATATTTATAACAAATGATTCCGTGTCCAGATGCATTATTTTCCAAATATAATCTCTAATAATTTTGTTCTACATACTGGCAAAATCTGACCATTAATAAAAAATCACAAAGCAGCGCAATCAACAAGCAAATTTAGACTGAGACGCACCTAATAGATGCAGCCGAGATTATTTCATCCCCTCGCTCTAAAATTGCAGTCAGAAAACCATTGTAGTTCAGTCGATTGAAGTTTGACCTGAAAAGGAATATTAAAATCCATTAAGAAAACCATTACTTAAATTTTTTTTTAATGATGGCATAAAGCAAACACAGTGTAGCAGATAATTTTTATTAGCATACATCAAAAACGGTAAGGACAATAAATAAAAGGAAGTACCACAACTTTTTCATATTCAAAAGCCCATTTTCCAATAAAATATTAAGTTAGCTGTAAATTCAGTATTAAGAGGCTACAAAAATGAAAGAAAAAACCTCATGCACCAGCAATAGACCACCCACTTTCCAAGAAAATATTATCGACTTAGCTGTGAACTAAGTATTAAAAGGCTAGAGATACGAAAGAAAATACCACATGCGTCCAGTATAGACATAGTACAGCACAACAGAACACTACTTCTTGGTCAAACATCAACAAGCAGTTGGGCCCTTCACCATTAGCATAATTTCATACTACATCGTAATATGGTAGGGCAGTTAAAGAGAATTGTATGCAGTGTCAATTTCCCTTGTTCTCTACTTGGTTCAATAGCATATGAATCTGCAATTCTGGAGCAATATAACAGTCATTCTATGAGTTTCTCTTCCTCATCCAGTTCTATAATATACTTTAAAGGTTGAAATCAATTGGGAAAAAGAGAAAGGCTACCTCTTGTCTAGGCTTGTGTGTTGTGATTCCAACACTAAAACCTCAACATCAAAATAAAAAGTTTCTCGCAAAGTTGGAGCACCAACAATGCAATTTGTTCACAAAGAACTAACAACCAACCCCCCCCCCCCCCCCCAAAAAAAAAAAAAAAAAAAAAAAAAAAAAAAAAAAAAAAAAAAAAAAAAAAGTCCAAAAGGAAATTTGAAAAAAAGAAGAGATCAGCAATGTTGGTTCTTTCAGCTTAATGATAAAAATTTCAAGCATGCTTATAATATAACTGGGCTTACCCAAAATTATATACAATATTACGAATCAGATTGACCCCACTTCTATGGTCAGGCATGGGCAAAAAGCACTCATCCATTATGTGCAACGCAACAGCTACCTTGGAATTACATTCAACTTTCCGATGCATTCCACTGAGAGAAATATCAGAGCCAACATCAAATCTGCGAACAAGAGTCCACGCAAAGCCGTCTTCCATTTCATGTTTAACCCCAAGAAGTGCCTGTAGTTTATCATATAACTGACAGAAACAAGACCATTTTGGTGAATTGCAATGCACATAATAGATTTCATTTTCAAGTTATCTTAAAACCTGTTTAAATAAAAAACTATTAAAAAAAAGCAGTTCATTCTCGGGACAAATAAACTGCTGCTAGTGATATTAGAGCACTTATCAAGTACATGTATAATCTCCAAGTATACATAATATGAAAGATCACAACTAAGTCAAATAATCAAATTAATAATATTCCAGACTACTTTTGCCAAATCCCACTCTGCAGATGATGTGAACCATAGCAGATTTTAGGGGACTGATCGAATTGCATATAATGAATGAAACAAAATAGCAGTGATCAATCAATCAAGGTCTTACTAATACCCCAGAGTTATACATGCATTTCTCTAAAGCCTGACCACTCACACACTTAATTTGCAGGTAGCAATTAGTTTCTTGTGAGTCAAAAAAGGGTTAATGATACCCAGGGTTTACAAGCCAACAGAACATGTGAAAATTTCCGGCAAAAGCAAAGATGATTCCATGTCTTATTAGTACCAAATTACAATCACTTTCAGATCCAATTGAGATGGGATTGCAACAAGTTCCAAAAAATGGAACCTCTTCAAACTCAGAGTTGCGACATAGAACACCCATTTACAATCAAGTTTTCAGGAAGTTTATACAAAAGGTTTTAGAGGGCCAATCATTTTATTTTAAGAAAACCAAGCAATAACCTACAGGATACCAAGGTTTCTGGCCACTTGCAAATCAAGAATCAGATTTAAGAAAAAGAAATTCTAAAAATGACAATTTTGATTTTCAAGTCCAATAGAACATCCATGATTATACTCTATAACAATACATCGTGACTAAAAAATACCTCTTGGCATTTTTTCCCACAGAAGGATTCACTGCTGTAATCATCATTTACAGTGTTCTCGGCAAGAATACAAGAGTGGTGGTCTGCAGCAGAAGATGTCTATTAAATGTACATCAACTAAATAACAATAAATAGAAGAAAATTAGCATGGTGGAAATGGAAAGGGCAAAATACATTAAAACACTATGAAGATAGAGTCGTTACATTTTTCCTCACACAAGCAACATGCCGATAATGCGGGTTGGGCAGCAGTATCATTTTCATCCATCTGACATGTATCCCCACCAGCCATCCCACAAAATTTGCATGAACAATACGTGCAATTCCAGACACCTGAAGGGAACTTCTGCCACAAGAAAAAAAATATGTATTAATGACATGAAGGCATTTACAGAAACCCAAACTCATTTCTATGTAATAGCAAAAAGCTGATCTCATTTCATAAATAAGATGCTAAGGACAATGCCAGATTCCAGAAGGGAACATCTGTTGCAAGATGAAAACAATCTATTAATTATGCGGCAGCATTTATATAGAACAAAACTCAATTCTACAAGTGACAGCAGAAAAAGATCATCTCAAACTTTTCATAAATAACATGTTATGAAAAGGCAAGTTCACGGGAATATTTTCCACCATTCATTTCTTAATATCTAATACGGGAACTGTATTTAGAGTTTTTATTGCTTTTAGGCATTCCATAACCTGAAGGAATATTTCTGGTACAAGTAAAGACATACCTTTATCTCTAGGCAGCTTTGATGGAATGTTGATGGACAACTATCACAGCAAATCAGGTTTCCACCATCTCCACAAATCCCACATGTATCATCATTTGGATCTTGATCATCAGTATCAACAAAATGGAACCCTTTACGATCAGACTCATCTTGTTTGTTCCATGACTCTAGCTGGCATTGCAAGAGTGAATGCCCGTTCTCTAAACATATGTTTTTGAGTGGCTGGCAGGATTTGCTGCCTGCATGAGACTCAAAGTCTAAGATTGCAAAAGTTTCACCACAGCAATCACACTGAATGCCATCTGTTGTGATTTTACCCTTGAGCACTGTCCGTGTCTTCCTGCGTTTCAAGTACTGCACCTTTCCATCTAATGGCACAGAGCCCAAATCAATCATCCAGGCAAGTACAGTTCGCTTCCCATTATACAGCACATATCCATCACCATTTGAATCTGCACCCTCCTTAGAATTGCGAATCATTAGAGCACACCGCTTTCTATTATGTGTTTTGAGTTGCTTACGGTCCTTGACTGCTGTTCTGTCGTCTGATGAACCAGAACAGTCATCCTGTTCGGAGAGAGAATATTTATGTTTTGTCCTGTCCTTCAGCTTCTTACGGCCAGGAGTTGCCGCAGCATCCAATTTTCTCTTGTGCAGTTTTCCTTTCTTATTTTTCAGTTTTGCAACTCCTTCACCTGTTTTCCCACCCTCACCTTGCTTCCATTCCTTTTTCTTTTTATTTTTATCACTCCTTTCCTTGCCTATTACTTTTGTTAGTATGCTGAGTTCATCATCTGGTAGAGGAGTAAACTTGAAACCAGTCTTACAAGTATTTGAATCACCACCGCCACCTTCATAATGCTGCTTAAGAACCCGGTAAGCCAAGGTGACAGACCAGTGGGTCCTTCCTTCAGGATTAACATACACAGCATCGCAGTAATCTCTACCATTCCTAGGTCTATGCTCGATTGTCCAGCCTGCACCCAAAAGAAGTTCTATAATTTTATCTCTCACTACAGCCTTCTGTTTATTTCTCCCCTCTTCCTTTTCATCATTAATGAATTTGATCTTCCTAGCTGTTGCTAACTCCGTTGCATTAGATTTTTTCCCTCCAGATAACGCACTTCTAGCTCCCACATTGTGGTTCTTATTATGTCTTGTCTTTTTTCCCAACTGTCTTTTCCTCGGCCCGCCCACCTTTATGCCCTTGTTCAACTTGCTGTGTCTCCCACGCTTAGGCTTCAACTTCTTCCCCACTTTTCCATAAGATTCATCACTCTCTTCACCAGATGATTCTGCAGTGTCATCCTCAACCGCCTCAATGTTCTTCTCCTCAGGCTTATCACTCTTCTTAGCCTTGGGGGGTCTCCCGCGCTTAGGCTTTGATTTTTCACTCACCTCATTATCTGACTGTTCACTCTCTTCACCAACAGATAGATCACTACCTTCTTTACCTGCCTTGCCTCTTTTCTTCCCAGACCTGTGACTCTTATGAGCCTTGGGGAACCTTCCACGCTTATGCTTTAATCTTCTACTTGCCCCATCATCTGATCGATCACTCTCTTCGCCAACATAATGATTTCCCTCTTCCCTTTCCACCCCGGCCCTTTTCTTCTCAGACACGTCATTCTTCTGAACCTCGGGGGGTGTCCCACGCTTAGGCTTTAAGTTTTCCCTCACTTCATTATCTGGCTGTTCACTCTCTTTACCGACATATCGATTGCTTTCTTCCTTTACCGCCTTGATCCTTGTCTTCTCAGACCCATCACTCTTCTGAGCCTTGGGAGGCCTCCCCCGCTTGCGCTTTAATGTTTTCCCCTCCTCGTGATCACAGGCCTCGCTGTCTTTCTTTTTCACCTCAGCCAATCTCTTCTCAGACCCATCACCACTCTTTCCTCTGAGCGAGCTACCATCCTCGCTCTCTCCCTCGCTAGCAACTCTACTTCTTTTCCTTCTACTTTTACTAGTCTCAGCAGCATTACACTCCCCCGTATCACTCCCTCCTTCACATTCTTCAATTTTTAACCCATCTCTCTGATCCACTTCCATGTCTTCTCTTAACGCCTCATCTTGATTCAATTTCGGTTTCTCCTCGTCAGTCAATTCACCCGGAGAAACCTCATTTTTCACCGATTTCCGCAATAAATTAACACTAGATCTCAACCCTTCTCTCATTCTCTGAAAAAATCCTTAAAACTTTCACTTCTTTGTTTCACTAAAACTCACCAGTAAATAACCTCCATTGATCTTACTCGGCAATTACAGCAATTCGGTGCTCAAAAGATCGAGAGCTGGATCTACGAAAGACCCGTTTTAGAACCTTTAATCAAAACCTTACATTCAAGAAAATTAATAAAATAAAATAAAATATGTACGGGTAATCTTGCTGAAAAGAAATTGGGAATGGTAAGATATGAAGAAGAAGAAGAAGAAAACTTACTAATGTGGGGAGGAAGACAGGATTATAGGATCCTACGGAATCGTGTGAGAGTGCGAACGAGGCTAAACCGGTAAGGACAAAGCGAATCGGAGGTTGTTGCACCAAGATTGGGTCTCGAAAGAGAAAGCGAATGGGTTCTACGAGGAGAGAGCGATTGGAAATATTTTACTTGTAGTGTCTTTTTGGGTTTGGGGGTTTTACGTTTTGATTAAAATACCTCGTCCAAGATACCGTAAAGCATGGGCAGGACAGTCAATTCGCATTAACTATGATTTTCAATTTCCCTCCATAAAACACATTTGTCTTTGAAAAAAAAGATTTCCAGCCAATATTTAAAAGGTGACGTTTTATGCTGACTGGTTTGAGAAATGTTACCGTTAGTTGTCTGTTAAATATTGGCCCGGTTGTTAAAATACTTGATGCTTGGTTATTGGGGTATTAAATTAATGAGGAAAAAATATCGATCCCCTTGTCCTAATATCTAGAAAATAAATATACGTTAAAAATTTTTTTAAAACTTTATGGCCAACCATACTTGGAGTGTGTTCACTGACTAAAATATCTATTTTACTTTTCCATCTCTAAATTTTATTTTTTTTAATCTTCTTTTTTAATAAAAAATGGAAAATAATTTTATTTGTTGGGGATATATATAAAAAAGATATGTATCAAGATTACAGCTATTTGTCATGAATAATCAAAACTGTAATTTATAATATTCATCTTAATAGTTTATATCTGTGATAATCTAATTATAGGATAGTTATTTTATCTTGTTCAAATTAAATATTATAATGAAAAAAGTTAAGAAAAAAAATATTAGATGTATAATAAAAATTAAATTTGTGTCACTGACTAGATATAAAAATGTAAAAAAATATATTTTGAATCTTTTACATTGCTAGAAAGTGCTTTTATATATATAAAAAAGAATTGAATGTGTTTTTTTTTCATCTAGAAAAACTATGGAAAATTAGTAAAACAAATTGCAGGAAACCCTTAAAATATATTTTTCAAATTTAGTGCAGATTCAGAAAACTATAAAACTAATTTTATATTTTTCTAGATGGATGGATATTGTATTTAAATATGAAGTTATGGTTTTTTCTTGTTTTTTTATATAAAAAAAAAAACAAATATTACTTTGTTTATGAACAATCCTCAGCTTTTCTCCATCAGCCTTCACATCTCTCTTTTGGCTTTGTGAGAAACAAAAACTCTGAGTGCTATAGTATTTTCTTAATCAATGATATTTACTGCGTCTTCCTTGTTAGGTTTTCTTCTTATTTAATGAAATTACTGGTAAATGTTTTGGGTATAAAAACAAATATAAAATTAGTTTAAATATATAATTAAAATATTGTTTTAAAATATTTATTTATCTTACACAGAAATAACATCTTTATGATACAACCAAGTCATCTAAAACCTTAACATAATTAAAAAAAAATAGACAAGTTAAATTATCTTTAATTGGGGATTTTGTGTTTGATAGCTTCATAATTCGTGTAAATTTGGACAGGGGTGAAAAGATGTATAATTGTTTGGTAAAACCTCATATTTGTGCCCACCAAGCAACGGTCATATTGTATTGCCAGAGGTTTAAATTTTTGCTAAAAGACAGTTTTGGCCTCGTATATTCCTACCTCTTTCATGCCAGACAAGAGAGTCGTGCAGAACTCCATGCAGACTTAGATCATTGTAACTTCTTATGCAATGGTTTCATCAAATTTTATTCTTGTTTGACATGAAAAAATATTAAAACGTAACTAATATTTTCCAGTAAAAAAAAATAATTAAGAATAATTAGATGTGATATAATCAATTCCACTTATTCAAAAACAATATAGAAGATTGGTAAAAATATAATTTGTTTTCAAAAAAATTAAAATGTTATTTTTTTATAAAAATATTAAAATGACAACATATTGAATTAATTTAGATCAACCCGAGTTAACATGTAAAATTTATAATCCAAATCATGATACTATAATAACTCTTATATAAAATAAATCAAAATAAATTATAAAATTTAATTCTCAATTAATCAAATGTTAAAAAAATATCCAGCATATAAAAAAACAAATAAATATATTAATATTATTTTTTTTGCAACCATCAAAACATATCATTCTTAATTTATTTAATTTTTTTAAAAAAAAGACTAGTTGAAAGACCAATATATGTATTTTGCCCAAAGTTAACAGACATTTTTCATCCATTGAACCCTCTAGAAGAAGGATGTTTGTGATTGCAATGCATAATATTTTTAAAAATAATATTTTTTTAACGTCAATGCATTCAAAAAGTCACTCTAAAACAATACTAGAAAATAAAAAAATATTTAAAAAAAATACATAAAAAAATAAAAAAAATATTTCAAACATCCGCTAATACAAAAAATATTAATTTAAAATAAAAAAATAAAAAAATAACTTTTTTTTAAATTAAAATACAAAAATAAACAGATCTTAGAAAATCAAATCATCATGGTGTCTGAAAAATCGAAATCCATGGACGAGAGAGAGAGAGAAGGGAAACGGATAACAGAGAAGTACTTAAAAAAGAAAAGGTGGGCCAGCAGCGTTAGTTTTAAGGATTCTATATATATATATATTTCACCACGTACTTATCACTTTATCAGACGTGGTGATGAGCTTCGGCACGAAGGTTCCTCGTAGACTCTGGTTTTAACTCTTAACTGCAATTAGCAAATTGAACTGGCGAGGAAATTGAACACGTGTCAATCATAATCAGATACTAGGGAACGTTTACTGTATAGCGATGGAGCTATCCTTATTGGGGTTTAAGTTTTACAAGTTCCCGTCAACGACAAAGAAGTATGCGGTAGGCAAAATTAGTCTCTCGATACTTCTTGCATAATTTGATCCTTGCTCTTCAAGATATCGAAGTTATATTTTCAAAAAATTAGTGGGACAAGTCCTGGCCATGGGAAGAAAGTCCTGATTTGGCTTTTAATTTTATAAATCTTGATTTTATATATAAATTAATATACATCACTCTTATTAATAATTTGTTATTGCCCATAAAATTTATAATTAATAAAAATACTAGTATAAGCCAAGTAAATGGTTTTAATCTCATACTAGCAAAGTATTTATAACTAAATCTCTTGATTAAAAACGATATATTAAATTATTGCAATACTTGACATATACAATGATAATTATACCGTCATAAATTATTTGGCTTGTATATTTTTATGTCCATGTTTAGGTTTTTCAACCCTAACTTTTCATGCATAATTTTTTTTTATCTTAATGAACACTATTTCTCACCAATAATTAATAATTTTTTTATTTTTAAAAATAAAATTTATTTATATAGAACATAAAAAAATTATAAATGAACTATAATAATCTATTTGAAACATTAAATGCATACAAAATAGTTTAAAAAATAACAGTTATTTTTAAAAAAAGACAAATAACCAATCTAAGAAAATGAATATTAATTTAAATATAAATTAAAAATATTTTAAAATTACATATTAAAAAAAAATTAGACGCAACTAGGCTTGAAAAGCTAGATCGGTGCTTCTAGCCTGTTTTGAAAAGAGATGGATAATATGTTGTTTACACAATTAACAAAGAAAAAAATAAAAGTCTACATGCACGGACATGCGTGTGC
>Ga0325402_1004547_pt1 | contig 12798 bp, 10 predicted proteins | sample PopdelMetagenome_22_FD_207212 | JGI IMG/M metagenome (GOLD analysis project Ga0325402, IMG submission 207212) | Populus deltoides microbial communities from Bellville, Georgia, United States - Xylem-PdKOR-R3 | ecosystem: Host-associated > Plants > Phyllosphere > Stem > Wood/Secondary xylem... | reverse complement strand
GGAATTCAAATAAAACAGTGCACTAACCTTTTAATTGTTTTTCAAGAATAAAAGTACAGCTGTTGTGAACTAGATTAACGTGACATCATGAACATTCTCTTCAGGTTACAAAATCTTAAAACAGACAGATTTGCCAGAGCTAAAGCCCCTTTAATTTCATTTTTTCATGTTTTACTGTCTACAATTTCCCTTGCCTTTTGTATTGTTCCTGTAAACAAACCTTCAACAAGTGTTACTTTCTCTAATGCCAAGTTCATAGATCTTCTCATAGCACAATTGTCCACAGTAAAACAGTGCAATCTCAAACGCACCATATCATCAGCAAAGACATAAACTGATGTTTTTGATCTAATCAAGAATCTCAACCAAACTCACGAATCAGTGTTCTTAATTAAACATAAACAGTAAGCACGAATGACATGTAAAGAAAAAATTCAGAATTTAAACAATGAACAAAAGATCCAGAAAAAAAAAATAGAGAGAGGGGCAAATCAAGATCAAATCACACTTACCCGGAAAAGTGAAATTACCTGATCAATTAGCCTTGTCAGCCATATTCTTTCTAGCAGCTCTTGCATTATCATACTCAAACTTCAAAACATTCTTAATATGCGAAGTATCCTTCACATAAAACATCCTTCCAAACTTACTCTCCTCAATCACCGGAAAATATTCATAAATTACATTATTCACAACCCAAAACCAGCACGCCCCAAGAAAAATCCCTAAAGCAGCCCCAGCAAAAACCTGGGCAACCGTATGATACCCTAAATAAACTCTCGAAAACATTGTCAAAACAGCTAACGACCATGGACAAAAATTAACAGCCCATTTATTCTTAACCTGAGACAACCCAATTCCTTCAACTGTCAATAAAGTAAAATAAACAGCGAAAAAGAACATGTACTGAGAATGACTAGAAGGCCAGCCATGAGAATCACACATCTCAAGAAGTGCACAGGTTTCAGGTCGGGCTTGTTGGACAGACGATTTGATGATTTCGTTGATGAATTGGGAAATAATAAGGCCTAAAGCGAAGAACATGCAATGGAGTTCACGACGGAATACGAAGTGAGTGAAGAAACCGCCTAGGCTTATGAAGACAGGAACTAGTGAAACCCAGGCTAAGAAATGGCCGAATCGGTCACCTTTATGGTAGCGTACGTGGGTGAGAGTCACAGCTTTAAGTGGCGGATTGGGCATTTTTTTGGAGAGCTGAGAGAGATTTGTAATTTGTCTTGGGCGTTTGGTTTCAGGGGATGTGTGGAGCACGTTGAGAGCTTTTAAGAGGCAGGAAAGATCAATGGCGGAGTAACCAGGAAAGTGGAGACACGTGCGAGTAGTTTAGTTGAACTTGCCAAAAAATACCAAATCTCATAAACGCTTCGTGTTGGTTTTTTATTTTAAAAATATTTTAAATTATTTTTTTTATTTTAAATTAATTTTTTTTATATTTTAACATTATTTTTATTTTTAATGTGTTGATATTAAAAATAATAATAATATTATTATTTTAATATATTTTTAAATAAAAAACACTTTATAAAATAACTACAATCAACATGGCCAGTAGAATTTACAACTATATTTAAATATAAATATTTATTGGAATTTTTATAATTTCTTTGAATAAGAAACCATTGAATATATACACTTACAGTATTGTAAAAATTTATTTCATTATTCTATAACTTAATTAATTACTTTCCGATTCTCATAACTCATTTTTTATTATATTTTTTTAAAAAAATAAAATTTAAAGTATTATTTCAAATATTCAAGAGGTTAATTATACTTAAAAAAAATATAAAAATCACTTTTATTACATTATTTTTATTTTTCAATGAGAGATTAGTATTTTTTTCTAAATTGATTTCATACATATTAGTAACTAATAGAATTATTTATTGGGCTTATTTGTAAGATATTACAGTTCATAAATATTTGTCTAGTTAATGTGGGATCTGAATTGGGAGTCCTACAATTCGATGGTTTCTTTAATTTTAAATTTATTTATATTCCTTATCTTTTTGTTATGATTGTTTTTTATAGGAAAAAAGATATTCACCACATTGATCTCAATTTTAAGAATAATAAAAAATATTTTTAGAAAAAATTAAATGTTTGCTGGAATTACAGGTGTTGGAACCATTAAAAAAATATGTTTACTCTTCAATCAAAAGTAAAATTTCAATCCAAACTCAAATGTTGGTTAGGAGTAAGTAAAAAAATTAGAAAAACAATTAAATCAAAAAAATCAGAAAAAAAAAATTGAATCGTGAAAAAAATTGATTAAAATTTAAAAAAAATCAACCGGTTTGGTTTCAGTTTTATAAGTCTGAAATCGAAAAAACCGAACTAAATCAAAATCCAAACCAAAACAAATTGAGCCAAACTAGAAAATTCAAGCCAGACCAATTTGAATCAGTTTTTATTTAATTATTTTTTAATAAAAACTACCTGAAAATAATCATTTTTAGAAATTATTTTATTCCAGAAAAATAAGAAATACATGTTTGATTGTCAAGTCATAAAAAAAACGAATTTGATAAAGTAAAACGAATTTGATAAAGTAAAAGAATAATTTTTTTTTTTTTAATGCTTTGACTACTTGATCATGGTACTTATTTTTATTCTACCTTTTCGGAATTTATTTTGCAAGGAATTTGATGTCAAAGTCAGACATTTCCAGGGATTCCTTTCAATCTTCTCTTCTATCATGTTATTGAAAATTAGGTAAGAGTAATTCCTATTTAATATAGTTAGTTGTGCAATTATTTTACCATTAAGAAGCAAGAGTTTCTTGTACAAATTGTTTATTAATGTGTATTATAATATTTGTTTACAATTGTGACATAAAAAAATAAAAACAAAAGAGACAATACAAAGAATGAAATTGGAATAAAATTATGTTTAATAGCAATATATAAGATAATATAACTATTTATATATGTTGTTTGATTATGATAAACAAGACATAATAAAATATAAAAAATTATATATTATTTTTAATATATATTGTTATCGGACTTACAAATCTAAAAAATTAATTTGATATTTTATTTTTTTAGGTTAGTTTAAATTAATAATATTATAATAATCCAAGTTATGAAACTTAAAATGACTTAACAGGTTGATCCGAGACTCGAATTGATTCGAGTTCAAGAAAAAGTAGAGGAATGATTGACTTGATCTGATTCGGTCAGAAACCTATATCAACTTGGGATAAAACATGGGTCAAAACCATTTATTTTTTAAAAATAAAAAAATTTTTTTTGGTCAGTCGAGATAACCCTCTCGACCGATAACCTAAACCTTTATTTTATGTTGATCTGGGTCATCTTGGGTTAATTCTCTTAACATGTAATCCGAGCTTTATCCTGGATATCGATCATTGAGTTGAAATTTTAAATTATGATAATAATTATTTTTATTTTTAACTCAGGTCAATGATCAATTTTACTCGTGACTCGAGCCTTGCCTCAGATCGACTTCCGAATCAAGTTTTCAAACTATTATAATAATTTTTTTTATTCTTACACTAACCCCAGTAAACTCGACCCGTTATCCGAGTTTTATCCCGAATTGACCTTGAGTTGAGTTTTAAAATAATAATAATAATAATAATAATAATAATAATTTTTATTTTTATATGTTTTAATTAAATAATTTTAGAATTGAAAGTTTTTTATAAAAATATTTTATAAATAAAAAATAATGAATGTTATCTCTAAAAACATATATTATCTATACGTTTAATTTTTTTAAAATAAAAATTCATTTAAAATCATTAAAAAAACAATTTTTTTGGATATTTTTTTATCTTTTAATCAAACAAATTTATTTTTTCACTGCATCTGTCCCTTAATGCCGTCCCGGAATGAACTTAGCTATAGTGAATATCCCAGTTGTTCTAGTATATTTACCATAAAATCGCTGCATTTTGTGAAGGGGTTTTGTTTATGCTGTCTCATCATTTCTTTTTCTCTCTTCACATTCAAAAACCTCACTGAAAAATAAACGAAAATAGTGGCTTAAGATGGACCAACTCACCAAAGAGATCCTATCAAGTCTTCAGGTTTGTCTCTCCCTTCTTTTCTTCCCTCGTAAACTAGTTTTACCGTTTTCTTAAATCAGTTCCACCGCTCTGTTTGGTTGCCGAGATTTTTTTTGAAGAAATTCATAGAATCATTTCAACTAAACATATTATTAATTTGACTCAGCACAAGGATAATATATATATATATATATATATATATATATATATATATATATATATATATATATATATATATCATTGAACGCTCATTTATTTTTGCTGTGGGTAGTTGGGAATGTTGCGGTGAATAGGAGCCGGCAAAATGCGGTGGCGGTGGGTAAGGAAAGGTGATGCGGAACAATAAATAATAAAATTAAAGTAAGAACAGAAAGAAGTTTTAGAAAAAAAAGAAGCTGAAGAAGAGAAGAAAGGGGATTTGAGATATGCAAAGTCTGCAATTTTCATTAATCATCAAAAACTGTCTCTCAAAATGACAGAAGAACATATAAATAATAAACCCTAAAACATCCCGCTATTGGGCTTGGCTCATCAAATCAAACTGTTTAACATAAATAATAAAATAACAATGAGTAGGCTCAAATGAGCTAAATAAATAAAATAACAATGAAATAGGCCCAAATAGGCTTAGTCTCCCAACCAGAGCGTGACAGGCTGGGCCATTCTATATCGTCTCCGTCCATATACTCGTGTAGTTTGTGGTGTGGGTCTGGTATCTCCACCAAAAAGAGAGAATGGTTGGTTCGTGTTAACGTCTTTATAGATTGGGGCTTATTAGCGATGGCATTCCTATTGAGAAGGACATGATGATTTATGAAGAGCAATGAAAACATTAATTTCTTGTTATGAAGGTGTTAATTCGTGCAGCATAACTATACTCCTCTTAAGACGATTAAAAGAAAACTAGGGATTTTAGGAGAATGTTCATGAAATGAAAACAAATTCCCCGCGCATGTTGGGTAATTTCTTATAATTTTTTCACACAGCTTAGTTGCTCCTAAAACCTTTAGTTATTTTAATATTGTTGTTATCATGAATATGCTAATTAGTACTGTGTTAATCGTCAAGGTTGTCTCGAGTCATGTGTATCAATTTTCTTTGGGATCTAATTTAATTAACAGACTGCTCTGTGCCGTATCTGCAGACTAGTATCTTTCAATTCATGGCTGCTCAAGTTAAATTAGAAGCTTGTTTTGCATGTCAAGAGGAGATGAGAAATGTGGTTAATTGAAGTTTGACCAATAAAATCGTTAGATATGTTGAGAGTAGTAATGACGGACATTATTGGAACTGAATTTAGAATTTGATAAGCTCAATGCAGATAAACTGTTATTATTGGGAGCTGAATTTTCATATGGATATGTATCTTTAAGGATCAGGAAAATATTTGAAGAACATTTGCTTAATGTTAGTGATCTTAGCATGAATGTTATTCTAAGGAATGTATATGTAGAACTTTCTAATGGTTCTGGCGTTGAGAGACATGTATCTGAGCACTATCTGTCTTCTGTTTTCAGCCCATATCAGTTCTTTTCATGAACATGTATGCCATTGAAATTTTTTTATGCTTAATTCTGTTTTAGGGTTTTTTACCTCCAAGTTCTTTTGGAATTTGTTTGAACCATCTTTATGCTTGAACCTTCAGGGGAAAGGTGTAATGCAGAAGCTAGTTGGTACCCTTCGGGAGCTGAGGTGTTTGCTGTCTAAATCAGAATTCCCTCCTGTTGATGCTACTCTTAAAGCTGGAGCAATTGCCTTACTTGTGCAATGTCTCTCATTTGGCTCTCAAGATGAACAGGTACAAAGTTGTTGTTGTTGTTTTGGCAGTTCCTGTAATTTGATGAACTATTATCATACCTGCTATTGTTCAGCTCTATTAAATTATTAAAAAGAGTCATTCTCCTCAGTTAAAAGGGGTCTGTTTTTGAGGGGAGATCTCTATCCATATTAGGTTCTCATAGCCTACCAACAGTTACATTTTTCTTTCTTAAATTGCAATGTATGTCGAATGAATGCTCAGTGCTTGTCAAAGAAAGCATTATGTTGCCTACCTGGTCTATGAACAAATTTAAAAACACATGGCTTCTAATAAGGATGTAAATTCAAACATTGATTCCTATCTTATTTGCAGTTACTTGAGGCAGCACAGAGCCTTACAAACATCGCAGCAGGAAAATTAGAAGAAACAAAAGCATTACTGCCTGCATTACCGCTGCTTATTGCACATCTTGGAGGTTTGTGATGGTTGGTGTATCTTTTTTAGTGTCAAGAAATTATTTTTTCGCCTTCTTTGATAAAGATAGGAGTCGTGTTGTATCTCCCTACTAATTTGCGAGGGAATGATAAAGATAAGAGTCATCCTATGTGATTAGGATGATCTGTATAGGGTATGTGCCTTATCCTGTATTTGAATCCCATGTAAATTATATCTCTTGTAACAAATGTAGAAAACTGGTCTTTGTATCAGATGTAAACACTAAGGTTATATAAGCCAGAATACAAAAGACATCTGGTAGCCTTTTCCAGAATTATTTCATGGTATCAGAGCCAATTATAGCTAACGCTTTTGTCAATCCTATAGCTGCTATCACAGACACTTCTTTTCCTTTCGCTGCTTTTCATCTTCCAGCTCAAGTTATCTCTATTAAACTTGATGGAACTAACTTCCTTGCCTGGAGTGCTCAATTAATTCCTCTGCTTCGAAGTTATGGTCTAATGGGAATCATTGATGGTTCCGAACCTAGCCCTCCTAAATTTTCCAATGAAGAACACAAGGCAAAAGGGACTCTTAATTCTGCTCATGTAATTTGGCAGTATAAAGATCAAACAGTACTTAGCTGGATTATCTCTTCTTTATCTCCTACGGTGGTTTCCACCATTTATGGCCTGAAGACTTCTCGGCTTGTTTGGCAAGCTCTTGGTGCAAGATTTGCTAGCCCTCAACTTCACGAATTTCTCTTATCAAGAGGAAGCTACAATCTTCACAACAAGGTTCTATGTCTTGCCAACAGTTTTTGGATGAAGTTAAATCCTTTGCTGATGAACTATCTGCTGTGGGGAAACCTGTTGATGATTCAGATTTAATTTTATCTGTTCTCAATGGTCTTAATTCCTCTTTTCACTCCTTTGTAACGACTTATATGTTGCTTGCTAATGAGAAGTCCATGCTATTTTCTGACTTCCATGTAGAGTTGCTGAATTATGACCTTATGCAAAAATTCCATAGTCATTCTATTCAACCTGAGGCAGGACCATATGTTTTGTACACGCATAAAAATGGTTCCAAACCTGGATATCGACACAGTATCCACAAATCTCGTTTCTCTGGATCTTCCGAACCCTTTGGTATTTCCTCTTCTCAGTTTCGACAACCATTACCTCACCTGCCATCCTCATCACTAGCCATACCTGCTACAACGACTTCTCGCTCGCGATCTCTCTATCAAATTTGCAGAAGAGAAGGACATCAAGCTCTAGACTGTTTTAACCGCATGAACTACTCATTTCAGGGCCGTCATCCTCCAATTAAATTAGTTACTATGGTGGCTGAAGATAATACTACTTATCTTGGTCAAAATCAATGGTATGCTGACAGTGGAGCTAATGTTCATATTACCTCCGATATTGCTAATCTGGCCAATTCTCAACCTTATATAGGAGATGACTCAATCAGCGTAGGTAATGGGACAGGTTTGATCATCTATCGTACTGGCACTGCTTCTTTTCATACTCCTTCTACTCTTACCTTAAACAACGTTGCATACTGTCCTCAAGCATCTGCATATATGCTCTCCATTAATAAATTTTGCAAAGACAATAATGTCTACTTTGAACTCACCAGCTCTCATTTTTTTATGAAGGACATCCTGACAGGGAACACACTTCTGACGAGGCCAAGTGAAAATGGATTGTACCCAATAAACCTACGTCAACTTCCATCTTCCAAATTTCATGCTCTCACCATGACAATTGGCGTCAAGGCTTCTACCTCTACATGGCATTGTCGTTTAGGCCACCCCTCCTCTGCCATCATCATGTCATTTCAAAATTTTCTCTTCCAGTTAATGATTCAATCAATAAACAGACTCTTTGTGTGTCTTGTCAACTTGGCAAATCTAAACAATTGCCATTTTCTGACTCTACAATCGAGTCCACAACTCCCTTATAAATAATTCATTCTGATGTTTGGTCCACATCCATACCTTCGTTGAGTAGTTGTCAGTATTATGTAATTTTTATTGACGACTATACTTGCTTTTATTGGTTATTTCCCCTTTTTACTAAATCTGATGTTTATTCAGTTTTTGTTAAATTCAAACTTTTAGTAGAAAAACAATTTAATTACACCAGTAAACAATTTTAAAGTGACACTGATGGGGAATATTGCTCTAACATCTTTAAGCAATTTTTAAGTGCCAACCGAATTTTTCATCGACTTTCTTGTCCTTATACCTCACAACAAAATGGCCTTGCCGAGAGGAAACATCGTCATATTATGAAAATGGGACTTACTCTTCTTGCCCAATCCGGTACAATCTATCTTCACTGACTCTGCCAGCAACGTGCGCTCCTCAGGTAATTCTCCTAACCTATTGTTATCTCCTCCCTCCACTATATTTATTTCTTCACCTGTTTTTCCCGCTCCTACTGTCCCATCTTCACCTTCCATTTCTCAACATTCCACCTCACCCGACCATGATCTCCATCCATTTACACCAATTTCCACCTCTAGTCATTCTGCAACTCCTCTGGCCTCTCCCAATTCCTCTGCATCCATTCATCAATTTTCTTCTTCCCATGACAGTAAGCATCCTGCTCATCAAGACATATCACCTTCTCCTCCCCTACCTCCCTCTCACATGGTCCCCAGATCCTAGACTGGCCATCTTAAACCACGTAGCTTTCCTGGTTTCCACATATATTACTCTACCCGTCACCCTCTTCAAGCTCTGCATGCAGGTATGGTCATTTCTGAGCCTTGCACCAATGCTCAAGCAGCTTCTCTTTCTGAGTGGAATGCAGCAATGGACACCGAATTTCAGGCATTACTCAAGAATGACACTTGGTCTTTATGCTCTCGTCCTCCTGGCAAAAATATGGTGCCTTGAAAATGGGTCTTCAAACTAAAGAGACGGCCTGATGGAAGTATTGAAAGTCACAAGGCTAGATTTGTTGCTGTTGGCTATTTACAGAAAAGTGGGATAGACTTTCATGACACGTTCAATCCTGTCATCAAACCTTTTACTGTTCGTATGGTCCTTATAATTGCTGTTTCTTTCAACTAGGACATTAGGCAGCTTGACGTCTCTAATGCTTTTCTCCATGGAATTTTAGAGGAAGAGGTATACATGACACAACCGAAAGGCTTTGAAGATCCGATGCACCCTCACTTTGTTTGTAAGCTTCACAAATCTCTCTATGGTTTAAAGCAAGCTCCTCGAGCTTGGTTTCATCGTCTATCTACTGCATTATTGTCTCTTGGCTTTCATAGCTCCCAGGTTAATCCCTCCTTGTTCACTTATCACCACGGTTCAGTGCATGTGTTCTTATTAATATATGTGGATGATATCATTGTCACGTCTAATGACCAGGAATTCATTACATCTCTTATCGCTAACCTGCAACTTGAGTTTTCCATGAAGGACCTCGGCCAGTTGGCTTACTTCTTGGGTATTAAAGCTACACATTCTTTTTTCGGGTTGCATCTTCGGCAAACAAGATATATTATTAATCTTTTAGATCGCGTACACCTCCTTGGCATCCGACCTTATAGAGCTCTTTATGTCTCAGGCTCCAAACTATCCAAATTTGTTGGGAACCTCTTTCAGATCCAATTGAGTACAGGCAAACAATTGGTGCCTTACAATATGTCACCCTCACGTGTCCTGACATTGCATACTCAGTAAATCAGCTTTGCTAACACATGCAGACTCCAACCTCTGCCCATTGGACAACAGCCAAACGTGTCCTACATTATTTGAAGAATACACTCGATCATGGCCTTTTCTATAAACCTGGTTCCTTCTCTATTAATACCTACTACGATTCTGATTGGGTTGATGATCCCGATAATAGACGATCAACGTGTGGTTATGGTGTTTATGTAGGTTCCAATCTCATTTCATGGTCGGTTAAGAAACAACCTGTGGTTTCCAGGTCTAGCACTGAGGCAGAATACGATTGTTTAGCTCTTGTTACAGCTGAAGTGTATTGGCTGCGTATGCTTTTGTGTGAGCTGAAAATTTCCCTTCAAGCTGCTCCTGTTGTTTGGTGTGACAATATCAGTACTCTAGCCCTTGCCTCCAATCCAATTTTCCATGCACAGTCTAAACATATTGAAGTTGATTACCATTTTGTCTATGAGAAAATGGCCAATCGAGACATAATTTTACAGCATGTCCCCACTTCTTTGCAGCCTGCTGATGTTTTTACCAAAGGACACATAGCTGATCGTTTTTGTTTGCTGTTAGAGAAACTCTTCATGTTGTATCTCCCAGCTAATTTGTGAGGGAATGATAAAGATAAGAGTCATCCTATGTGATTAGGATGATCTATATAGGGTGTGTACCTTATCCTGTATTTGAATCCCATGTAAATTATATCTCTTGTAACAAACATAGAAAACTGGTTTTTCCAGAATTATTTCATTCTTGTCTCAATACTTTATGATATAAGTATGTTGGTTTCAATGATGTGAACCCATACTGGGACAACAATATAAGGTTAATCCGAGTGATAATGAAATGCCACTTTAACTTCAATAATTAAAACATTTGTTTCTTGAAAATTATAGCCTGGTAATTCATGGGTATGTGCGTAATTTTCTTTCCTTGTTTTATCAGATAGTTGCTTGAAACTCTAGTGGATCAACATGATACTTTAGTTTTGGCATTTATAGTTGCATTTCCATGTAGAAAAGAGTTCCTTTCCTGTGGTTGCACAGTGTGCATGGGCATTGGAAAATTTTGCTGTTGTAGGAGAAAAGCTGAGAAGTGTTTTGCTATCTTAAGGAGCCTTACCACCTCTTGCAAGAATGATGTTGCCATACAAGGGTTCAACTATGAGAACAGCTGCCTAGGCACTGATGAACAGCTTTTGCATTTGTGTGCACATATTTGGCTTATGATGTTATCGTAAAATTAGAACCATGTCCTAAAGATTAAACACTCTTCACACCCTTCAAAATGCTAGATGCTCATCAACAACTCAAGAGGCACATCCCCAAGTAACTTACTTTGAGAGGCTATATGCAGGGATCTAATTTTGTTTGTTGGAAAATAAGTTCTAAGCTAGAATTTGTGAGGATCTAATACTTTGTGTGGTGAGATGCCTTAAATAGTTGGTGTATCATGAAACAGTTTCTTAGGTGTGATGCTAGAGAATTCCTAATGTGCAATTTCTAGGAATCTCAGTGCGATGCTGAATGGTACATCTACTTTTTTTTAATAGTTTATCTAGTTGCTTTCTAATATCTGGAAGTAGCACTAAGTTATCAATTAGTTTTCAGCAAACACAACACCTACAACCCAACTCCCCTCAATCATTTATCCAACTGTCATTTTGGTTATCAAAGACACCCAAAATTCTATATACCAACTAACTTTGTGTTGAGTTTGCATATAGCCAGCATTAGAGTTTTGTGACAATTTTTGCTTCATCAGTTGTTAAGTTGTAGGCTTTCGTACACCAACTTTGAATTTCTCTGCCTTAATCAATTGAATTCCTAATGTCTTCAATTAAAGGCATTGGACATGAGCCACTCTTGTGATTTAAGTACCTATTCCACATTCAGGGCGACAGACACATATTGCATAATGGACATTAAAGAAAGCATCACTTAAAAAAAAATTGTCAGCAAGTGCATCATGTGATATATTCATATGCACATCCTTGTGCTTGTGCGCTTGTTTAAATTTCGTTCACAACACAACTTCAGTGTGTTTGAATGCAGGGACTAGATCCTAAAGCTGCAACGAAACTCATTAGAGTTGATAGGGTTCTAGATGCAATTCTTTGGCACTCAAGGAAAGCGTAAGTGGTGTCAATCAATCATTTTCAGTTCTGATCATCTGGGTTTCTCTATAAAAAGCTTTTGAACTTCCTTTCCTGAATTTTCTCTTAGGGCTCTTTTCTTTAAGCCTTATAGAGGCCGAGGTCGCTGCCCATGTTTACCATCTGAGCACTGTTCTTGGTCTTTTTGTTTTTTCAACCCTATTCCCTCTTCTAATGCTTGTTAAATCTATATAGATTTGACCCTTATGACCAAAGCCATAAAAAGTAAGTCCCAAAGCTTTAAGTGATATTGGTTCTTATGCCATTTGAAAAATGGCATTTAGTTGAAATTAGTCAGTTGATTAGATTTTAAGATTTGCTGGCGCTCGATGTTGATCCTGCATCCTGCCGATCATTCACAGCTTATTTTCGGTATGCAAGGTGTTGTTCCTTGGCAATTATTGACACGACCAAAAGATTGATGTCTTCTCCCAAGTGCAGGAGTGTCGAAGTAATAAATAACCCGGCAAGACCGGAGTCGAACCTCAGGGAGGTTAATTGTATAAATTATAGTTAACAACAACACAATAACAACACTAATAGTAATAATAATAATAATAATGAAGAAGAAGAAGAAGAAGAAGTTGATGAGAACTTTGAGTTGCAAGATTAACGTAAGGATTAAACAATGATAACAACAAATGTCAAGGTTAGAGGATCCACTAATGGTACGTCAAACAAGTATAGTA
>Ga0325402_1004540_pt1 | contig 12802 bp, 4 predicted proteins | sample PopdelMetagenome_22_FD_207212 | JGI IMG/M metagenome (GOLD analysis project Ga0325402, IMG submission 207212) | Populus deltoides microbial communities from Bellville, Georgia, United States - Xylem-PdKOR-R3 | ecosystem: Host-associated > Plants > Phyllosphere > Stem > Wood/Secondary xylem... | reverse complement strand
AAAATGAATAGTATATGACGTAATTTCGATTCGATTTCAGAACCAGACTATCATAAAAGAAAATAAATTTCAAAAATCTTGATTGAAAACAAAATTGGAAAACGAAAACCGAGATGATCATATCAATAACACGCCGTAGGCCAATGGATTCCTTGAGCTTTAAATGGAGATTGGACAAAACACAAATAATATCCAACAAAAACATGGGGGTAGTGTTTCGATCGTACAAAGCGAGCTCGAAAGGACTTAATTGTTAGGTGTGTAGGGTCCGATAACATGGCGAAAGGTAACATCTAGGAGCGAGCTTGAAATGGAGACAGCATGAATGACGAAAAAATTCTAGATAAATAGGATAAGTTCTGAGTCCTGTAGCTTAATCATCGTGAAAAACTAAGACAATTAGAATAGATTCTTCAATGGTTTGTTGATTTGACTTAAAAGCTTAAAAAAATAATTTTTAATTTTTTTTCGCAACCTTTTTCCATCTTCTCATGCTTTACTAGTGCTGATGTAAACAATGCCTTGCACAAATGCGAGCTAGATGGTGCAGCTGCGCATCGAAGCTAACAAGATTATGAGATATTTCTTCGCAAAAGAGAGGAAACCACTCGGTGTCAAATCATACTATTTTACCTCACAATGGGATTAACCGTATGCTAGGATTGACACAGCATCTCAGTCATGATGACAGAAGATGAAAAACATTAAACAGATCAATCCAAGTTTGTTTTTCCAATGCAAAAAACAGCTAGCACTTTATTTTATTCTATTTTATTTTATTTAAGATCAGAGAGGTATAAAGCAATTAGTAAGAGCAATTACATCATGGGCAAAGGATGTCAATAATAGAGATTGTTTTTATTCATATTAGGTCCACATAATTAACAAAGCAATTAGAAAAAAAATACAAAGAGAAATTACATAGAAAATAAAAAAAATACACACACACACCCTATTAGCAAGAAGAGTATATCATAATGCCCAACAAGTTACCAATGACTGGTTGAGAAAGATCAAATATACAAGATTGAAAAATTTAACAATGTAATTTCAATTGATAAATACCCCCTATTAGCAAAGAAAATTTAATTTGAGGAGAAATTAAAATTTGATGTTTAAGGACTCGGTTAGAATTTTTCAAGGTTTATTTGAATTTATTAATAGCTGAATTGCAAGAAAATTTGATTTTTTAAGTCAATTCAAGCTTTAATTGGAAGAAATTAAAGTCTGAGAGTTGAATTAGAATTTTTAAGAGTTAATTTGATCAAATCAGTAGCTTAATTGCATAAATAATAAGGTTTGATGGTAAATTAGGGACTTAATTGAAGAAATCTAAAACCAATGACCGAACTGGAAAATAAGTATGAATATAGGGGCTGGAATTGACCAAAACAGGGTCAAATTAAAGAAATTAAAAATTTGTTTATCAATTGAAGGTCAAAATGCACAAATCAGACCCAAGGATCAAAATTAAAAAGGCAGCCAACTCAAAGGCTGATAATTGAATTTCTCATTGGTGAAATTGCATTAAATTAAAAGTTTGAAGGCAATTATGGGTGTAATTAAAAGATATTAGAAGAATAAGAGATCAATTAAAATTCATCAATCCCAAGTCAAAAACCCTAAATGACACGTCATTCGGACTTAAAGAAGAGAAGGCGAGTGACACGTCATTCGATCGATTGACCTCTGTTTTTTATAATTTTGGGTGATCGAGTTGACAACTTTAAATGCATGAATATGAAGTTACAAACCTCCAGATTGAGCAAGGTTGGATTCAAAAGAAAGATGTGCATCCCCTCTACCAACTTCAAGTGGTCTCAGGTGACAATGACGTTAGAATTGCTCCGACAAGGCCTCAAAAATGGGCAACCCGGTCAGCCCTGACAATGCAACTATCATGCAAAAATCGACTTATTTTTTGTGTGTTCACACACAAAGCCTTTTCAATGTGTCCTTATCAAGGGTTTACAACACTTCTCTTAAGATCAAGATGTCATAAATGGATTCAAAACCTCCCAAACCCTAGCAAAACCCTCTAAATACCTCCCAAGTTTAGAAAAGAAAAGAAAAAGACAGAGGAGAAGGAAAAAAAGAAAAGAATGAATAAGAAAAATAAGAGAAATATCAATAAGAAACATAAGTGTAGAGGTCCATGAGCCAAAACAAAAGATTTATTAGCTTTACAAATTTACGAGAGACAAAAATTTCCAAAAGAAAACAAAGAAAGAGTAGTTTTTATAGGTATACTTTTTTAATCCAAAATGAGGTTTTTAGTGACCCGTTTTCGTTGTTTTTTATTTATTTTTTTTATATATTTTTTTTATAAGCATAGAAAAGTGGTTTGAATGCTCAACAAATAATATTGTATTTACCTTTTTGTTGCTATGATTTTTATTTAATGAAGTTATTTTGATTTGTTTTATGTTTTTGATATATTAAAATTGTTGTTTAAGTTTGTTTCTGATATATAATGTTGTTTTAGTTTTTGTTTAACTTAAACTATGCATGTTAAAGTAAGGGTATTTTATCCTTATTTGCTAGGTTTGTTCATGCACAAAACGAGTTCAGAAAACCAATTTTGAATCCAAGTTATGTGAACATATTACCTGTTTTAAGTTTATGTATTTTTTATTTGATATCTCTTACTTGATTTTGATGTTTTGATTTTTATTTTTTTGTTAATTTTTTAGATTCAAACATGTTTCTGTAAAAAATGCATGTCTTAGAAACCAAAAATACACATTACTAGACTTGGCAGTGGCTGCCATTTCAGGGCATTTTTTCTAGGTTTTAGGCAATGTTCTTCGTGTTCTTTGAAAGAATATTTTCTTAACCCCTACATTTGGATCAATTTTAGTCTATTTTTTTGCACATACACCTTTCTTATACATGATTAACCAATAATCTAGTGTTTATTTGCATTAATAACAAGTTTAAAAGATGTTTAATCCTCAGGTTTTGGTTTTCAAACGAAACTCATATAACCATATCATGATGATTTATTAATAATCAAAATGAATGGATGCTAAAATATTGATACTTGCATGATTTGCAACAATGTACATGCCTTCATTTTTACCAAATGCGGTCTATTTTGAAACCCACGTTGCTGGGTTCATGTTTGGTGTTCTCGATGTTCTTGGTATTCTTTATTTTTTGTGGTGTTTGATCCATTTTATTTCATTTTTTGTGTGTTTTATGTGTTTTTGTGTTTTTAATCTATTTTTTAGCATTGGATTGTTTTCAAGTCGTACCAAGATTTTTTGTTCGGTTTATAGTGGAACTAAATATTTCGGGTCAACCTAATCGGGTTGAGAAAAAAATCTAGGTCAAAGGGTTTATACTCTGTTTGGTCTGCTATTTTTATTATAAGGGTTTTTTTGGGTTTAAGGTTATCTTTGGTAAACACCCCTTTAGTCTATTTTGGATAGTTTTATTACAAGAAAAAAATAGGTTTTTGCCAAACAAAACATAAAAAATATAAAAATATTTTTTCTTACATATGTCTAAAATCCTAAAGTTATTTGAGCGTTTTTTTCAAAGAAAAATTAAAATGTTTTTGCATGTTGTTTTATAAAAAAACATTGAATGGATTTTACAACAAGTTTGTAAAATTCTAAGGGATTTTGGCTTATATTTAAAAATTATTTTTAGCAAGAAAATATTATTCACTTTTAATATAAGAATAAAAAACCTAAAAGGGGCTAACATCTAAAATATTATTAAAAATAATAAATATTATTCATTTTTAATATAAAAATAAAAAACTTTAAAAATTTTAATATCTAAAATATTGTTAGGAATAATATTTTTATTACTCATTTTAATAAAACTAAGGACTGAAACAGTTAGCTAAAACATGAATAATTGTTAAAATATATCAACTAATTTAATCTCATGTCTTATCCATTAAAATATATCAGTTAAAAAATCACTCGTCGACCCATACCCAATCCATCGTCGACCCATACCCAATCCATACTTGCTCTTGCCATAGCCAACTTGTTGCCATCATTAAAGCAAATCATCTTGAACATAGATGTGAGAATTGATTTGAAAAACAATTAGTTTACACAAGTGGATCATTTTTTAGTCATTTATTGAATGATAAATTAACACAAGTGATGAAGATACACAATTTAAATAATGAAAGATTTAATATTTTAAAATTGTATTGAAAAAAACTGAACAAAAAAAAACAAGTACAGATATAATTTAATTCTAAACCAATTCAAAATCCTTATAGAAAAAGCTAATTGTTAGTTTCCAATGCGAAGCCCACATGAAAATGTAATGAGGATGGCGAAGCATGGTCATTCAGCCACTCTCTCACTCGAAAGGAAAATGGGTTGCCATGATAGTGAGCTTAAGACCACTGGACCAGGAAGCCTTGTAGCTAGGATAGTGAGAGCAGCTTGCATAGCCCAGGAGATCTTCAAGAATTAGTTTTTGAAAGATTATTAATTTTTGAAAATAGTTTCAAGAAAATAATTTTTGAAAATAGTGAGAGCAGCTTGTAGCTAGAATTAGTTTCAAGAAAATAGTAAGATTATTAATTTTTGAAAGACCTATCATGAATTTCTAAGTCATGAAAGAGAAAACAGAAATGAAAAGAAAAAAGATTTATTTGAGCCCAACTAAACCTCTTCCGTGAACATATGCACCATCACCACGAAAATGATAACTCATTGCTTCTAATGCCATTGCTGATGGCGACATTTTATCATTAGGAGGGAGGCATAAAACACGTCACTCAAACAGCACAGACGCCGCCCACTTGCTAACGCGTGTTATGCACGCTCGAGCCACATTTTCTAATTATTTTTATATATAGTCAAAGACCTAATTGCCCCTTATCCTAATACATAATCACAAAATAAAATATTGTAAAGATTTAAGTAAATCTATGAAGCGTGTCATAACCCATTTCTAGGTTATTCTCCAAATTCACATTTATTAGGAAAATTTGATTTAATCATGGACCAATTTAAAGTTTAATTATGTTTAAAAATTAATATAAATCTAATTGAAGAATTTAATTAGATGCAAGGACTTAATTATACTTTAAATGGGTCAAATTAATTTTATTGTGGGTTTAATTAGTGAAAAATTAAGTTTAAGAGCTCAATTTAAGCTTCATTGAGAAGAATGAAATTTTAGGAGACTAAATTTAATATTATAAAATTATAATAATATTATTCAAAAAAACAAAAAAATCCAAAAAAATAATCAAAAATCCTTTCAAAAAATATTTGTGATTTTCTCGCATGTTTTTTCAATAATTTTGCATAATATCAGGTTCTATATTTACACTATAAGATAAAGATTCGGTATTAAAATATTCAGTTTTCTCCAAAACATTTCTAAAAAATTTCAAAAAAATCTCAAATTTTTTAAAATTATTTTCCTCTTTAAAAAAAACAAAAAATACATAAAATGTTTTGTTTTCATGTATACGGTCAAATTCTAAAAGTTTTACAAGCATGTTTTTATAAAAAAACAAAATGTCAAAAATCCTTCACCAATCATACAACGTACCTTAGGTAGAGTGCACTGGATGTAACATGTTTTTCTTTTGCACAACTAGTCCCTTACTCAAGCTCTCGTGGACCATAGGTTTCCTAGTAACCTTAATACTAGGTGGTGACTCCTAAACCTTAATCATAATTTTATAATTCAACCCAAAACACTTTCCTTCCCAACACCACCTCTCAAGAGGCTCACATTAAGGTGTGCCTATCCTGACGCCGCCTCAGCAACAAAGTGGAACGGGTTTAACATTATGATCTTGGAGGAGAAAACAATGGTATCTCTCAAGATACAATGGAGTAGGGTGAGCAAAAAAATCAAAAAATCGATTAAACTGAGAAAACCAGAAAAACAAATAACCGAAAAAACTGAACCGAACTCAAACCGATTAAACCGATTAAAATTTTAAAAAAATGGACTAGTTTGGTTTTGGTTTTATAAGCCTAAAACCAAAAAAACAAACCGAACCGAACCGAACTCAAACAAAAAAAACTAGAAAAAAAACTGAGCCAAACCAAGCCAAAACCGAGCCAAACCGGAAAAACTGAGCCAAACCGATTTGAACCGGTTTTTGTCCTAAAAAACCGAACAGAACTGAACCGAACCGATCGGTTTGAACCGGTTTCAGTTTTTTTTAATTCGGTTTGGTTACTTTTTTTTTATAAAAATCGAACTGAACCGAAAATAATCACCCCTACAATGGAGGTCCACTACTAAAGAGTATGCAAGATGTCCCACCTGGACATCGCGGCAACCAATGAAAAATTTCCTTGGAAAAAAGACATATATCTTAGTTCAAGGAGTTGTCACCTAGTATTATAGTTACGCGAAAGGAAAGATACTATCACCCCTTAAGTGTCCTACCTGAGGCAGACTGCATTACTTTTTGTCTAAAATTGCTAAGAATTTGTTCTTCATTTTTTTCTTCCTATCATGTTCTTGACTCTAGCATCAGTGAACTTTTCCTACGAATATTTTCAACTCTGGTGTTGGTAAATATTGCACAAACCCCAAAAAATATGATATACCCAACTTTAGCGTTAGTGAATAATTTCGTAAAATATTGAATTTGATGAAGAATTTTTCTATGCCATTTTCGTTTTGCTTTCCCTTTATTATATTTGTTTTTTTTCCTTTATAGATTGAAATAATAGAAACGTTGCAGAATAGATTTTGCATTTAACAGTAATGGTCCACAGATTGAGCATATAGTAGAAAAAATACAAAACACAAAGAAAACAAAAAGAACAAAGTGCGAGGCGCCTACAAATAAATCAACAAAAAGATCCCCAAATATTTTTGAAATTTTTTGATATTTAAAAGAGGCTCATTTGGTCAGATATCAAATTAGAATGGACATAAAAATTATGGTCAAAGCATAAGGCAAACACACCCTTAACAAATATGGACTGGGCTAGCTGGGTCTAAGTCCCAGACCTGGCCCACTCCTCTTTCTCTTCTTTTTTTACTAGGCTAGATCTAGTCTAACTGTACGGGCTGGGCCGGATCTAGCCAACCCAGCCCGGTACTGGGTCAACAAGTAACCCGACAGAGTGATCTACAGCGTGCATGAATTGTCCACGCATGCCTGACACAATATCTATCGTGTAGATGCTCGTTGTTGGGATTCTCTTTCTGTCTTCAGTTTCTTCCCCTCTGTTTGTTTTTCTTTTGTCTTTCTGCCCCTTTTGGTTCTCTCTCTCCCTCTGTTGTTTTCTCTTCTCTGTGTTATGTCCCTTGCATTATTTTTTTTCATCCTCTTTTCTGTGAATTCTCTAGGCCTTTATAGGGGTCCCTTCTTGCTCCTTATCTTCCCCTGATAAGGATGAAATTTCAGGAGTTTGTGTTTTGAGCGAATTGGGACACCAATAATCCTGCCATAGCTGGACTGTTGGTGCTGGTTTCCTCGACGTTGTTGGCACATCTTGGCGGAGAAGGACACAGAGATGAACTAAGAAGCTGGTGATGGAAGTTGTCGCACCCTCGCGGCGGAGCGCGGCGATCCTCGATTAATTTCAGGGTCTTTTGTTTTATTGTGAATAAGGGAGTCGCCACCTAGTATTATGGTCACTAGGAACCTTGACTTGTCTTTCAGAGATTCTAAGGCAAGGGACTGGTTGCGTAAAGGGAAGGTATTAGCACCACTAGTACGTCCTACCTAAGGTAAGCTGCTTGGTGTTTGGTTTGCTTTATAATTGCTATGGTGTTGGTGTTCAAAGTCTAAAAGTAAGAACCATTGGCCAATATTGATCATGCCTTTAGATTTGTCTACAAAATGCCAAGGAGAACCAATGCAGATCTCTTGAAATCTGTGTTTGATTCAAATTAAATTTATTAAGGTAGAAATCCAAGGAGATTCCAGGTGCTTTAAAAGCTCATTTTTCCCTTAGTATTTCAAGAGTTTGCGACTCGTAAATCGCAAATAGGGAGGATAAAGATTTAGAAATCTAAGGAAATTCAGAGCGCTTTAAAAAGCCTCTTTTTGCCTTAGTGTTTCATACTTTCACGACTCGTAAACCGTGGAGTCAAAAGTTGAAATGTCCTCAATTATAATTGAGGCTTCTTTCAAGGATGTGTGATGACTTATTATTCCTAGTAAATTATTTTGGATATTTACCACTCCGGGTTTCTTTATCCAAACATTAACAGTGAATAATAACAAATTATTCCTAATAATATTTTGGATATTCACCCCTTTGAGATTTCTTTATCCAAACATTAACGGTAAATAATAACAAGTTATTCCCAATAATATTTTGGATATTCATCATTTTAGAATTTCTTTATCCAAACATTAACGGTGAATAATAGATGAATTCCCCCAAAATAAGATTTTTGTATTTTTTGGAATATTGGCCAATACCCTTTGGAGTTTTACAAACATGTTGTAAAATCCAGAAATGCAAGAAAATAATTTTTTTGTTGTGTTTAAGAAATCTATGCGAAAACACATTTTCGAAACTTCAAATAGATATTTTTTTATATAAAAAAGGAAATTTAGAATATGTTAGGGTATTGGCCATATGCAACACGCAAAAAAATTTTTTTTGTATTCGGTCCAAATCACAAGCATCGCAATTAAACGCAAACATTACGATAAAAAATAGCAAGCCATCATATATATTGTAAGATTTACAAAAAAAAAACTTAAAACAACTCATAAAAAACCACTCAAAAGCCAACTAACTTAAAATCCTATAACTGGAAAATGGAATACTTCTGTATGCGCAAAGGGGAGCCAAGGTTCTGACACCAAAGTTTGAGCTAAAAAAAAACTGATGCAGTGCAGCCATACTAATTTCATGCGAAAGGAGAAGAACCTGGGCAGCATGCTCTATTCCCCGTATGTTAAAGACTAAGACCAAAGAAATAAATGGCAGCTACCTCGTTTTAAAGAAAACAGAAACAAGTTCTTGAAAAGAACGAACAACAAACCCCAAATATACATACGGCAAAGAAGAAAAAAAAGAAATGAGGCTCATACCTGCTGATATGGCCTGTTTTAAATGTAAAAGATGACGTGCAAGCCGATGGACAAAGCTTCTACCTTCTCGCCTCAAGCATCCACTAGGCAGCAACCTTCTAATTCTTTCTCTTCACTCTCCCAGGACCGCCACCTCCAAGTGGACTTATGAGAGAAAAATCAATGTGTTTCTGGGAGTCAAACCTGTTCATCCTGCGGAGAGGGGCTTCACCTTTGAAAATTCAGCGTTGGTTCTTCTGAACCAGGGTGAGAAGCATTCTTGCAGCATTACAGATGCGGCTCAGGGACGCCGTGTCCTCAAGAGAGCAGAGTGAGCGGAGACCAGCAAGGGCAAAAGGTCTGTGTTGATGAGAGGGAGAGGGGACAGAGAGAGATCTCTGTTTTCTTTTTAAAATCAGAGGGGTGGCTGATTCGTTTAAAAAAAATGAGAGGGGGGGAGGGCTACGACTTCTTTGCTAGAGAGGATAGGTTTAGGTTTTTCTTTGTGTTTTCCCTCTTTTCTGAAAAATTACTCCCTTTTTAATATTTTTCTCCTCCCCCTGTTTATTATGGCCGGAGGTCACTTATATAGAAAATCTTTACACGTGCTATTCAAGGAAATATTGCAATAATTATTGCAGAGATTGTCTTTTATAACCAGCACCAATAAATCATATATATATGGTATTTTATATTGCAGTGATTATTTTCCATAACTAGAAAAAATCAAATTATATATCTATGGTATTTTATATTGCAATAATTATATTTGATTCAATAATTATCTCCTTGACATATTGCCTCCTTAATATTAGCCCTGATGTTCTATATTATCACCACATGTAAACCCTTATTTTTTTTATTTTTTTTTGAAAATTTATAAAAACATGGATCAAAAATTAGGTAGCAACAGATGGCCCCTCTTTAAAATGTTTATGAAGCAAAACCCTCAATGTTTTGCATAGTAAGCTTGTAAAGAAAATAAAATATTCCTTGCTTGCTTAGTGATCCATTCATCCAAGGACTTCACTTTTTAAAAAAACATGATCTCGTTATCGTGGGTGACCTGATATATTTTTTTAAAAGAAAATCGGTCTATTTTCACAGGTGACCTGCCCACGCAAACTCTAACCTGGTCTATTTTCAGGGGCGACCTGCCCACATACTCACGCTGGTCTATTTTCACGGGCGACCTGCCCTTTTGAGTGGGTTAACATAAGATCCCATCTGGCGATCTCCTTTAATCCGAAGTAAACTCGGTGTGTAGCTCGGTTAACCTGAAATCCCATCTGGCAATTCCCTTTAACCAAAGCTAAATTCGGTGTGTGGTTGGGTTAACCTGAGATCCCATTTGGCGATCTCCTTTAACCACAACCAATACAAAAATACGTGTGTGGTCTCATTATGACGGTTGACCTACCCAAATTAAAATTTTTAGAAAACTCCACGCTTTTCTAAGAAATGATCTCAATATCGAGTGACCGGCTCATCTTAAAATTCTTAGAAAACTCCACGCTTTTCTAAGAAACGGTTTCAATATCAGGTGACCGGCCCTTCTTAAAATTCTTAGAAAACTTCACGCTTTCCTAAGAAATGGTCATATCGAGTGATAGGCCCCTCCTAAAATTCTTAGAAAACTCCACGCTTTTCTAAGAAATGATCTCAATAACGGGTAACCTGCCCATCTTAAACCCTTTTTTAGAAAACTCCACGCTTTTCTGAAAAAAATGGTCTCAAAATCAGGTGATCGGCCCCCTCTTAAAATTCTTAGAAAACTCCACGCTTTTCTAAGAAACGGTTTTAGTATCAGGTGACCGGCCCCCTCCTAAAATTCTTAGAAAACTTCACGCTTTTCTAAGAAATGGTCTCAATATCGGGTGACAGGCCCCTCTTAAAATTCTTAGAAAACTCCACGCTTTTCTAAGAAACGGTTTCAATATCAGGTGACCGGCCCCTCTTAAAATTCTTAGAAAACTCAACGCTTTCCTAAGAAATGGTCTCAATATCGGGTGACAGGCCCTTCCTAAAATTCTTAGAAAACTCCACGCTTTTCTAAGGAATGGTCTCAATATCGAGTGACCTGCCCACCTTAAACCTTTTTTAGAAAACTCCACGCTTTTCTAAAAAATGGTCTCAAAAACAAGTGACTGGCCCCTCTTAAAATTCTTAGAAAAATCCACGCTTTTCTAAGAAACGGTTTCAATATCAGGTGACCGGCCCCTCTTAAAATTCTTAGAAAATTCCATGTTTTTCTAAGGAATGGTCTCAATATCGGGTGACCTGCCCACCTTAAACCTTTTTTAAAAAACTCCACGCTTTTCTAAAAAATGGTCTCAAAAACAAGTGACCGCCCCCCCTTAAAATTCTTAGAAAACTCCACGCTTTTCTAAGAAACGGTTTCAATATCAGGTGACCGGCCGCTCTTAAAATTCTTAGAAAACTCCACACTTTTCTAAGAAATGATCTTAATATCGGGCGACCTGCCCATCTTAAACCCTTTTTTAGAAAACTCCACGCTTTTCTAAAAAAATGGTCTCAAATTCAGGTGACCGGCTCCCTCTTAAAATTCTTAGAAAACTCCACGCTTTTCAAAGAAATAGTCTCAATATCGGGTGACCTGCCCATCTTAAAAAACTTTTAGAAAAATTCAACGCTTTTTCTAAACAATAGCCTTAATATCGGGTGACCTGCCCGTTTTAAGATTTTTAGAAATACTCCATGCTTTTTTTTTTCAAAAAATGATCTCAATATTGGGTGACCTGCCCGTTTTGAACTTCAAAAGAAATCATCTTACCTCGAGGAATGAAGCAATGCTGGTTCACAATTCCTATCATTTTCCATAGTTTCGTTGACCTGAGATTTTGTATCTCAACAGTTCCTAAAAAACTTGGAAACTTATTTTGTCTTTCGTCACGCCTTTTCCTGCCAGGTTAGTGCTATGACAAATAGCATGCATGTTTTTTGTTACCTATTTTGGGAACAGATGATTTATTTCCCCATCAAGACAAAGTCTTCTTGTCGATTGTGGATGCCCCCATAAGATATGTCTAGTTTTTGGATGAAATTCTTGATATCATAGTACCAAGGGTTTCCATATATTTCTCTCTCAACTGAGCAACAATGAGCTAGGTTATTTCTTATATCAATGTGTACCGCTGTACCTTGTGCCCAAAGTCTATTCTAGCCATAGAAGCTAACGTGACCAAAGCGTCAGCAAAATGGTTTCCTTCCCTTCCTAGATGGGTGAACTTTATTTCCTCAAATTCTCTAGCCAATTTAGACAGTTATTCTTGGTAAGGTCTCAACTTCTCATCCTTGATTTGCCATTTTCCTTTCACTAATCAAAATCGAGACTCCATACATATCTATCTTTCTAATATTCAACTTCAATGTTGCCTCTGAAACAAGAATGCAAGCTTCATACTCCTATATTGTTATTGGTCCCAAACTGCAACTTAACTAAAATCGAATACTACTTTTTATTATGAAAGATTATCATTACATCAGCTCTATTACCACATACGTTTACAGCACTGTCGATACACGACGTCGGGCGACGGCTCCTGCTTTTTTTGTTTATTTAACAAAAAGGGTTTTTTTTCTCGATTGGGGGAAACAAAGATTTTATTGGAGTCGCCATCTAGTAATTTGAGGGAAACTAGAAATCCCAGAGATTCGGATACGGGGTTAGTTATGATTAAGGGAAGGTAGACACCACCCTTAAAACATCCTTTCAATAGAAAGGTTACCCTTATTTGTGTGTTTTTTGTTTGATTCAAATGCGATTATATTTTGGGCTTATTTGTA
>Ga0325402_1004537_pt1 | contig 12809 bp, 8 predicted proteins | sample PopdelMetagenome_22_FD_207212 | JGI IMG/M metagenome (GOLD analysis project Ga0325402, IMG submission 207212) | Populus deltoides microbial communities from Bellville, Georgia, United States - Xylem-PdKOR-R3 | ecosystem: Host-associated > Plants > Phyllosphere > Stem > Wood/Secondary xylem... | reverse complement strand
CACAAAAGTGTTTTTAAAAAAGAAGAAAAATTCATGACTCTTCATGGATGTGGGTCAAATAAATTAATTTTAGTTTAATTGGATGATAAGAAAAAATAACAACAAATTAACATGGATTGGATTTTTTTAAAAATTGATCATTATGGAGAAAAAATATTTTAAAAAAATGTAACTTAATTAAATCTTTTTTTTATCTCATTTCATCAATTGATATTTAATATGCTGAGAATTAAGTTACAATAAACTTGTAATCCCAGTAATCAGGGTTAAGTCAACCCAATTTAACAAAGTCAAACTCATAATTCAGATCATGAGATCGAAATAATCCGGAAAAAAAAATCACAAAGCCTTTTTTTAAAAAAAATAATCAATTCCGGATCAATCAAATATTAAAAGATAAAATTGAAAAAAAAAATTTAATTATACAAAAGGATTCAAAAACAAAAAAAAATTAAAAATAAAAGAATGAGACTCAAAATTAAAAAAAAGAATTAATTTAGTAAAAGTATCCAAAAAATAATAAAAGAAAATAAATATCAAAGCTGATGTGAAAAATAAAAATAAATTCTTGATTAAAGGATGAAATTGAAAAGAAAAACAACTTCTATTAAAGGTAAAAAAAAGAATGAGAATAACATTAATAAAAATAATATACCATGAATTTGAATTAAATAATAAAATTAAAAAAAAATTAGATTTTTATAAAATGATAAAAATAAATAAAAATAAATAAAAAAATAAGTATGAAATTAAAAAAAATTAAGACAAGTAGAGATCAAAGTTTGAAACTTAATGTTACAGCAACGTTAATTAATCTTCAAATACTTTTATTTTATTATAAATAAAGTGAAATTATAAATTGACGGAATGTCCATCGTCATCACACGTGAAAACTGAGTCATCTTTCGACTAACAGATGAAGGGCAGAATTTCTAGTCTTCAAATTTTTTGTTTGACTATCCTTTTTTTTTTTTTTTTGTGGGTCAACTTCGCGATGAGAGCATTTAGTATATTAGGTATAAAATAGATTCATAATATAGAAAATGCATTGTTTTTAGGAGATGTCTTCAAGAAACTGTCTGCAAGACCGGAAACGAACAAACAATAGATCCATTCAGTATGCTGGAATATTGCCTTGTTTTTTCATCACTTTCGAATTTAATAGTTTCCTACCAAGATAAGTACTGGTGAGACGTCGTTCCAAAAACGACAAAGAAAGAGGATAAAACAAACTTCACAAGCGACAGAAATTGCAGTGGAGAATGCTCGTGACGGAGGCCTGCAGGCCATGAGATTCACTCTCTGAATAGTGTAGTTCGTCTTTTATTAATGAACCTTAGAGCACCATCAACCGGGGAGAATTATCTTTTTTTTTTTTTTTGTGTTTTTTTATAAACATCATTTGCGGTTGGTTGTCGGTGATTGAGAAGGAATGCCAAGGATGGGGTTGGCTTTGATAGTGTTTGGCCATCGAAGAGATATTTTATATTAAGGATATTTATAAACAGATTAATGATGTGTATGAGATATTTATCTTTTATTGATACTATCGGAACGAAATTATATATTATTTATCTTCTTCTCCTTACAAAACGACAAGACGTATGGGCTATATATATATATATACCCTGTGAATCCTTCAAGTATCACATTCCAAATCTCCATTCTGTACTACATATATATTTTCAGAACATCTCTCTCTAAAATATCATCGCACTCTCTCTTTAAAAAGATACTTATTTAACCATTGCATTATTTACCTACTCAGTTTTCCTAGTGCAATTGCATAATTTACCTACTCAGTCTTCCTAGTGCAATTGCATAATTTACCTTATATGAGATTGACATGGTCTCCATAGTACAATTGCACAACTCTTCAATGATGGGATTAACATGGCATCACTCTAAAGAAATGGCCCCTCAACCTTCCAATGATAGAATTGACTTAGTCTTTATAGTGTGATTGCATAATTTACCTTGAAAGGAATTGACTCAATCTTCTTAGTGCAATTGCACAAATCTCCAATGATGGGATTGTCATGACATCACTCAAGGAAAATAGCCCTACAACTTCCCAAGAATGGGATTGACTTGTCTTTATGGTGTGATTACACGCCTCACCTTGGAAGGATTAGCACGACCTCCTTAAAGCAATAGCCCTAAACTCTTCAAAGGATTTGATTTGGTCTTCTTAGTGCAACAACATCAATCTCCATGTAATGGCTAGGGGCATCCCACCAACTTGTTTGAGAGATTCATTGACAGATAAGGATATACTTGCAACTTAGATTTTCTCTTGGTTCAAGACATGGGGCGAATCCTACTGAATCTTATTAAGGTTAAGCAAAGTTCAAAGTTCAATTCTTGCTAAAGATTGACACTTTAAATAGTTTTTTAAGTATTGGCGTTGGACCAATACAGATTATCTAGAGGATTCCCTCCTAAATATTTATTCTAACTATGGGTGTTAGACCCATGTAGACTACACAAGTCAACATAACTGAACTATAAAAATGAAGTTCATAGAGTGAAAAGCATTATATAAGGATAAACCCCACAAGATCGGGGTTGTTTACATAACTATTGGGAGATAGGGGGCAAAGGCTTAGACATTCGGGTCAAGCTCTTCAACTAGATATTACCCACATCGGGCAGCTGCAACTATAGTTATTAAACCTGGACTGTGAAAACCCTGGAAATTTATAATTTAAATATGTAGATGTGTAAACCCTCATGTAAACGTAAGACTGAAAGTGGTAATATTTCAATGAGTGATGGAAACCAAGATTAGAAATAATAGATAAATAATGATATATAATGGAAGAGATGACCGCTATAAAATGAATTTTGGTTTAGAATTCACAAGGACAAATAAACTGGTAACGTGTTTTGATAGATAAAATAATGAGAAAAATAACAAAATATTTTTAGGAAATAAGTGAGGTAATAAAGAATGCATTATAATAAAGGATAGTGCAATGAAAAAAGGTAGGACTGAAGGTGCAAGCACCGATTAAAAAATCAGTGATGTTATTTTGAAACGGTAATAAGCCCGATAAATAAATAAAGGTGGAAATCCTAAAATGAATACATTTAAAAATAATAAAATGACCGTAAAGGTTTAGAAGGATAATTGATATGATTTTTGTTTGTGAAGATTGAACAAGAAAAATCTAGATTGTTTATGAAAAGTCATGAACTGAACAAGTTTACATTAGGAAGCAGAATTCTCAATCCAATCGTAGGATCGGGATGAAATTTTGCATGAATTCTATTAATATATTTTCCTATCTTGGTTAAATATCTCATCCCAATCGGAGTTTGGTAAAGACTAACGATTTAAGCAGAAATAAACCAGATAGTTTACATGAAAAATAAAATAAAATACATAAAGGCATGAATGAAGGATAAAATTGTAATTATGGAAAAAGGTGCCTATAAAACTGCAAAGGCCATCAGTTAAAAAAATAGAAAAAATAGAGAAAAACGGATAGAGAGAGCTGCAGATTTTGGAGTAAAACCAATAATACTCCGGTGGCCATATCTCTGGAATCCACCGTTGGATCATGCTAGGTTTTGGATATGTTGTTCTTACTACACCTATCTACTAACTGACGGGAGGGATTGGAAGGACCATAATTCATTTGATAACAGGGTATATGTCGATAACTTGGGACCTACCAGTATAGGGAAGACTCTGCCGAAATTTTGGTAGAAATTTTGGTGGAACCTGTATATGAAAAAAAAACTACCTGAAAATAATAGATTCAAAAGGCAATAAGTCATCCAATTCTGATTATTGCTTTAAACACTACATATCATAGAGTTGTGCATACTATATCCCAAAATCATAATGATCCAACGGTTAGATCTTCCTAGATCTGCATAAACCGAGCTTACCTGAAAATAGACGAGCTACTGTTCAACATGCACGAAACCTTGCCGGAGAATGATTTTCTAATCTCCACCGTTCAGAATGAAGGCAACATCTAGGCGCACTACATATCCAAGAATGAGCATGATCCAACGGTGGAAGAGAGAGAACTCGGCCGGTGACCAAACTGCTCTGCAGGTGCATTTCCTTTTTGTTTTCCAGGACATTGCTGATGATGATTTTTGTCAAATGGATTATGGTCCTTCCAATCCCTCCGGTCAGTTAGTAGATAGGTATAGTAAGAACAACATATCCAAAACCTAGCATGATCCAACGGTGGATTCCAGAGATATGGCCACCGGAGTATTATTGGTTTTACTCCAAAATCTGCAGCTCTCTCTATCCGCTTTTCTCTATTTTTTCTATTTTTTTAACTGGTGGTCTTTGCAGTTTTATAGGCACCTTTTTTCATAATTATAATTTTGTCCTTCATTCATGCCTTTATGTATTTTATTTTATTTTTCATGTAAATTATCTTGTTTATTTCTGCTTAAATCGTTAGTCTTTACCAAACTCCGATTGGGATGAGATATTTAACCAAGGTAGGAAAATATATTAATAGACTCCATGCAAAATTTCATCCCGATCCTACGATTGGATTGAGAATTCTGCTTCCTAATGTAAACTTGTTCAGTTCATGACTTTTCATAAACAATCTAGATTTTTCTTGTTCAATCTTCACAAACAAAAATCATATCAATTATCCTTCTAAACCTTTACGGTCATTTTATTATTTTTAAATGTATTCATTTTAGGATTTCCACCTTTATTTATTTATCGGGCTTATTACCGTTTCAAAATAACATCACTGATTTTTTAATCGGTGCTTGCACCTTCAGTCCTACCTTTTTTCATTGCACTATCCTTTATTATAATGCATTCTTTATTACCTCACTTATTTCCTAAAAATATTTTGTTATTTTTCTCATTATTTTATCCATCAAAACACGTTACCAGTTTATCTGTCCTTATGAATTCTAAACCAAAATTCATTTTATAGGGTTCATCTCTTCCATTATATATCATTATTTATCTATTATTTCTAATTTTGGTTTCCATCACTCATTGAAATATTACCACTTTCAGTCTTACGTTTACATGAGAGTTTACACATCTACATATTTAAATTATAAAATTCCAGGGTTTTCACATTCTCCCCTCCTTAAAGAAATTTCATCCTTGAAATTTAGGATTTTTACTTATATTTGCGAATATTATTTGGTACTTTTTTCCCATTTTTTTTCTCCTTTATGTAACATGGATACAAGAATCTCGTCTTGGATTCTATATAGAAGTATAAGCAATTAAATTCAATAATCTATTAGCCCAACTCTTGTGTTTGTCTCGAGGAACCATTGCACCTTATTTTCCCACTATTGAAGTATGTCATGCTTCCACTAGACACACGTTTTCTTTTATACATCACTTTATTTCTCATAGATACGTAGTATTCCTATAATTACTTTCCAAATTTATAACACAAATACACCTCAAGCATCACATTTATCTTATCTAATGATTGTTCTTGTTAGTCACACTATCAATGACATCTCCTTCCCAAACAAAAGTATAAGTAACATGTCAATTATCTTAAATATTGTCCACTCCACTAGTGAAGTACAATGCCAACCACCCGAGTCATCCACCATTCAGATGACCTAGTCTCAATTCCATAACTTTAGCTTGTCATATTGTCAACTAAATATCTATTTACTTGTTAGTATTTGGTACTGTGGCTAACTAATGTATTGAATATTTTCAGGATCCATCATCCAAGTCCATTACGATTAACATGTAATTCTTGTCATTGTCGTAGTTTTCCAATTACATTTATATATAACTATTATTGTCGTCAATTGTCAAATATATATACTTCCAATTTCATGTTGCACTCCTTACAGTTTAACAACTATGATTTATCTTAGCTATTTAGTGTTTCAATATAGAAATCCTCATGGTTCCTATAATTTCATACCTTACTACTTGTTCATACCATCATAATTTCTCATCCTATTCTTATTTAGAGTCCACCAAATCACACTCTGTATCCATAATTACTCAACTTCTGTGCATAAACACTCTTGCTATTAAGTATTAATTGTTGAATCAACGTTCATTTACGTCTCATCATCAGTGCATATTAGTTCCCTTCATTCCCTAAATTCATCTCTTTTCTAGTTTCCTTATTAACTATGTATTTCCACAATCACATGTATATACATTGTACACTAGTGACCTCCTCGCCTACTCTTATAGGTAGCTTGCCAAATTATTTATTTATTTATTTATTATCTTGTATGACGGTAACTTAGTGTCTTACCGTTAACCCATAACATTCCACAACAAGTATTACATCCATGTTCATGTTTTAACCATTTACTCCTTTATGTCTACAAAGATAATCACGCTTACAATCCTTAATTCATTCTTGATTTTGGGGTAGACTTCTTATAAGGTAATTTAATAATGCTTTTCATAACCAATTTCCAAGCCTTTACCTCATATCTACGATGCCAATAATAAACTTGTATTGTCCATTTTGTTATGTACCAAACTAGTTTTCCTTTGAATGTCAAGATAATGTGTTGTCAATTAAGGCAAGGGCCTAATATGCAGGGTCTTGCTACCATCTTGACATAAATATTTATTAAGACATTAATCACAAAACAGTCCCGTCTCTATCCGTACGCTATGTCAGAAGTTTTAATCAATAACGCTTACACCAACACATCATTATGCCTAAACAATCATATATTCACTTTAATATTAATTCATATATGGTTTCATCCCTTCCATTCATATTTCATCAAGACAGCAAACACCTTTGTTACATTATCATTTTATTCATATTTCAAATTTATTTTGTTCATGAATCCCTTATTATTATCTAACGTATTATCAGACAATGGTTTCACATCTATTATTTGCTACCGATACCACAATCACAAGGTAATAGCTTGTTTCCTTAGTTACTGACTTTTTTGCCAACCTAATATCACTTTCCTTAATTTCCGTAAATTTGAATGTATGTCTTTAATCTAATGGTTGAAACTCTTAGTACCTTTTTGACCATGCATGTTTATAGTTGAAATTAAATCTTTTATTTGAACTACATTATATGATGTTATTGAATAAGATGTGTCGTGTTGATGAGAATGAGTTGGGTTGGGACCCAGGATGATTGGGTCGTGATTTTGAGTTATGAGATGTGAGATATTAGAAGTGTAAACAGGGTATATGTCGATAACTTGGGACCTACCAGTATAGGGAAGACTTTGCTGAAATTTTGGTAGAACTTTTGGTGGAACCTGTATATTAAAAAAAAGGTACCTGAAAATTTCCAATATATTGCGAAAAAGAATGTAGAAAAATCTGGGTTGTTACATGGACTGGCCCAGCGAGTTGACCTGGGACCCGGTCACTGGTGGCTAGACCGATTCAGGTAAGGCAAAATACCATGATAAGCAAAATCCCGACAAAACCCGCCGGGTTGACCCGTGACCTAGACGACCCAACAAAACCCGATTGAGACCTTTTTTTTTTCAACATGTTACACTTAGATGTATAAAGAAACAAGGAATAAAAAAGCTGTATATTTTTCAACATAGCATGGTAATACCCTTTAGCCATCCCATTGACGTTGTACTCGGTTTGAGGCTGATACCAATGCAACACGTGTTTTCTCCTCATCCAAAATCAGACGAGGCCTATTGTTCATATTAGAGGGAGGTACCTTACAATAATAGGAACAACCTCAGATCTATTGTATCCCATCTCTTGGGTTGACTAGCCTAGTATATCTAATTATCAGCCACATTCCCTTCATTTCTTGACATACACATGTTTGCCATGTAAAGTTCCCTTTATGACTTTTGTGGGTCTGATGAAAAAGGTAAAAAAAACAATGCATTCTATTGCCACCACTATTGTCAGCGACTAAATGATAACAGGTCTAAAAGAAATTGACTATAGGTTTAATTTTAACAAACTTAAGAAACTTATTAAAAGTGGATAAGATTATTCACCCGTTAGGGTGCAACTGACTTGGACCTAACTTGTAATATCTAAAAACTTTCTTCATAAATCCTTGGAGAGGGAAAGAATACCCCCATCGTATACATACAAAAGAGGGCTATAATTTCAAACTGATCTTGGGTAAAGCCCATGGTTAGTTGGCTTATATGCTCGACCCTGACAAGCATTTGAGTTATGTACTCTCTTGGTTGTCGACTATTAACAAAAATCATACCCTCCACAACTAGCATGTTAGGGGCATCATCTTTAGGGGTCTGAGGCAGCCTTTCTCTCCCATGAGGTTCCCTAGTAATAACAGGAGAAGAGCTTCTCTGACAGGGAAAACTACTTTCTCCCTTACTAGAGGTTGATGTTAAATTTCCACCCTCTAGTTATGGAGCCCAGTCTGATAAACTCATGTCCCCTACTACTTCCTCTAGTTCAGGTTAGAACCTGAACTCCTTATCAGAGGTAGCAATATCCCTGTTCTTAGGGTAAGATCTAGCTCCTTCTGGGTCTGTTTTTCTATTCAAGGAAAAAAGGATGAAGAAAAAAGCTTTTGATGGGAAATACCTACAAAGACATTTTCTTCTCATATTAGGGCAAAACTAGCTTGAGAATTCTTCAACAAAACTATTTTTCAGAAGTTATAGAGAGTAAAAGTAAAATAAAATATGGAAGCAAGAACGATTAAGGTTACAAGGGAAATAACTTCTAACCTCATTATTGGATGAATGACTTTTCATGTCATCTTAGATGTTCAGAAATCTATTCAATTACTACATTGAAGGCACACTACCATTTTGTTTTCTAAAAAACACCTCTTTTAAAGATAGACCACTTGGATAGGAAGAATTTCAACAGTTTTATATGGGACAAATAAATCTCATGGGAAATGTAAAAAATCTTTCATTTATGGGACAAACAACTCTTAGGTAAAATGACTGTCATTAAAGCTGATAACATGGTTGTTAAAAACGAGTTTTGACTCGTAAAATCACTGATTTTACGAGTCAAAATGCATAAAACGTGTAAAATCAGGTTTAAAACTCGAAAACCGGTAAAATCGGTCAAACTCGTATAAAATCGGGTCAACACGTAAAAAACATAAAAACCGGTCCGATTTCACGTGAAATTTAAAACTTGTGCCTTGTGCTGACTCAGCACCTCCTTTTCCCAATCCCCACCCCACCCATGACCGACACGAATTGAAATTGTGCAAGTTGAGTAAGGAAGCCAGTACTACAACGCTGGAACCAAAGGCTATGGCTTTGTCTTCCAAGAACTAGGCTTGTATTATCTGAAGAAGAAACGATCATCATTTGGAGTGGAGAGAGAGCTGAGGGAGAACCCAACACCACCATGTTAAGAGGACCTTTGTTGTCCACCTGATGACTCTGGTTTTGATGAAAGGATAAAGGATTCACCATCTCCATCTCTCTCTCTCCCTTTCTAAATGCACAGAAGCAAGAACCATCACAACCAAGAACAGAGACCGACTTAGACACGCTTGTCTTTTACAAGGCTTTGTTGGTGGTGTTGTCAACTTCTCTGTCCAAGGTTCCTCCGATCCTTACCTTGTCGGGTAATTTTATCGCCACCCCTTTTTTTTAGTTCTAAGGTTCCTTTCTATGATTGAATTGCATTCTTAGAGGTAAAAAGTCTCATTTCAGTGCTATTTAATGAGCTCATAGTGATGAGTTTTGTTTAGAGTTGGTAAATTTGTATTTATGCATTTCTTGCTCAGAGGCACACTTAAAATGAGTTTATGGTGGATATTGACTGTGATTCTTTCTAAAAGTGAAAGAAAAGGAAACAAAATGAGATTTTTATGCATGTTGGTTTAATTATATTTAGTAAAGATTGATTCTTTGCTTTTGTTTGTATCCAAAAAAATTGATTTTTGTTGTTATTTATATTGTGTGCTTAAATTATTATACTATTGACTAATTTTAATGTTCTTTCCTTTTGGGTTTCCATTGCAATCAGGATCATAGTAACTTCAGAGACCTTGTAATGTATCTGTTTTGGTTCTCTTCAGTTTTGTGTGCTGTTCCACATTGTGGAATTTGATAACTAGTAATTTTTTAGTACTTGATGATTAAATGCCTTGATATACTTTGATTCTTGTCTTTTTTTCTTTTGCTTAGACTTTATTTTACAAAAGTGAAATTAGGTTCTCCTCCTAGAGAATTTAATGTGCAGATTGATACTTGAAGTGATATAGTGATGTCTTGTGGGTCTGCTGCAATTCCTGCAACAACTACCTGCATACTAGTGGCCTTGGAGTAAACTCTCTTTCCTTGCCTTGTCATTAGTCTTTCTATACATTTGCAGAATTGGAAAACTTAAAACTAAGGTTCAACTTCCTGTAGTATGATGTTTGTGTTTTGCATATTCAGCTCAATTTCTTTGATTCCAGTAGCTCATCAACTTTCTATGGTACTGGGTCTATAATGTCTTTTCCTTTTCTGTCAATCTTTACACTAGTTCAGTTTTTTTATATTTTTATAGTGAAAAGAGTTGTACTGTAACCTAGTTTCCATAGAAATTTCACATGCCCATTTAGGCAAGTCAATTGTTACCTAGATTTGTAACCAAAAATTTTTTATTAAAATTGAGAAATTTAGTTGTTGCTTGCATTGTGGGGTTGTTGGCAGCCTCAACATATATTAAATTTCTTATCCTTGTATAATTAGCATGTCTGATTAATTTGTGTTCCAGTGTATTGAACTGAGGATTAACATGCATATTTAACATGCATTATCTTCATTTATTAAACTGTTATTTTATGATTTTTAGTTAAAAAATTTTACTTGCGATTTTATAATTTTACGATTCGAGTTTATATTGTATGTTCCATGTCGTGTTAAAAAAGCGTTTTTGACAACCTTGGCTGATAACCTTTCAAATCTTTACACATTTAATACACAAGGATTTAGGGAGCTACAAATGGATCAACATGTTGTATATATATTATTTTTTGCCCAAGTCTTTGTTTAAAAGAGCCAAAGACAAGGTGATAACCCAATCCTTGGGTTCAGTTGCGCACCAAGCTTAAATGCATGTAGGTTGATGAGTTGCAAGACTTAATATTCTTGAGCTCAACAATATGTCAAGTTTAAATAGATATAGAACTAACAATCTTTCTAAGCTCCATATTGGGCCACAAGATTTTATTTGTTTATTCTTATTACCATTAAAATGTTAAGGTTAATGATACTCATCTCTTAGTATAAAAATCTTCTAAGGACCTACCACATTCCCCTTAATATTAATGATATGTAATGGATATTTATCATTTATTGATACTATTAGAATGAAATTATTGTCCAACCCTTTCTTTTCACAAAAAGACAAGACTTATGATTTATTTATACTTCACAAATCCTTTAACGTTAGGTTTAGAATCTATATTCTCTACCGTATATATATTTTCAGAGCATTTCTCTTTAAAATATCATTGCACTTTCTCTCTAAAAAGATACTTACTTAAGCATCTGAACCTTCTCAAATCTATCAAAAAAGACCTTTTACAGGACCAATCATCAACCACTTTAGCTTACCAGGAACCACCCACCAGCCATCTTAGCTAAGGAGAATTGATCAAATGGCTAGAACTAATAAATTAAATGATTATCCAATACATAAATCTTACTCCTAAACTACTTAGATATTTAGAGACATCATCGAAAGTCTTTAGAAAACCAGTAGCAATTATTTGTCCCTAGAGCATAGGCTTTATAGCTTTAGGATTTTTCAAAAGGGAAACATTTGAGAAAATCAAAGCAATCATTACTACATGCATGAATGGCGGTCCCAAAATAATTTTACCTTGTGCTATTGAAGTACTAAGCTTCCTAATCAATGGTTATTCCAGGGATTGAGTGTACAAGATATATGGAGTAGGCTTTCCTAAAGCGTAGAAAGTTTTCAGTATATCAAATTAATGTCATTCTAAAAATTTTCTTCCTAAATTATAGGATAAAATAATTGAATTCTAAAGGTGAATTTTCTTTAATGTATTACTCATATATTGTTTTTGAAGAATCATTTATTCTCTACAATTATGTTGACCAAAGGTTATTTAAATAAAAACTTAGAGACTAGTGATAGGTTGCATAATATTGATTTCCAAAATTATAATAATAGCAGTGAAATTCAAAAGCCAATTTATTTTAAATTCATCTTATATATGTTCAATATTCACCCCTCTCTCTTTCTCTTCTAGGATAATTCATTTGTTATTTTAATGGAACATTACTTTAGTATTGAAGGAACAAAATAATAGAAAAAAGAAAAAAAATAGGTGAAACATCTAAGTTTAATTTGCTTTTTTTTTTTTGAGAAATTACAATTTACATATTACTTTTAATATAGTTGAAAATATTTTATATACTGAATCAAGAACAGGAGCACACGAACTCAAGCAATGAATTTTTTTTAAAAAATATTATAGATTTATTATTATATTTGATTTAATATCTAAAATACCTTTGTTATCAAATTTTTAAGTTTGTTATGGAAGCAAAATCACTTTCTTTCTTCACAAAATTAGTATTTATAGAGAAAATTAAGGTTAAATCAAATCTCTAAATAAAGAAACCCTTATATTTTTTCAAGTAAGGTCATGTCTAATATAACCCAAATCCACCATCCTAGAGAAACAATGAAATCTCGAAATTCAACAATTTTATTAGCATTTTTCATCACCATCACCGCCGCTACCACTTGAAAATATGAAAAACTTGGAGGAGATGAACAATAAGATTACATTAAAATCATTAACAATAACATAGAAACATTGGAGGAGCTGAACAAAATTGAAAGTGTGAAAAACTTGTTTTTTCTAATTTCATCA
>Ga0325402_1004535_pt1 | contig 12810 bp, 3 predicted proteins | sample PopdelMetagenome_22_FD_207212 | JGI IMG/M metagenome (GOLD analysis project Ga0325402, IMG submission 207212) | Populus deltoides microbial communities from Bellville, Georgia, United States - Xylem-PdKOR-R3 | ecosystem: Host-associated > Plants > Phyllosphere > Stem > Wood/Secondary xylem... | reverse complement strand
CAGAGAAGATAATTTTGGGGAAATTTGATTTGCCTCCCTCGAGTTTATCGACTGTTTCAACTCATCTCAGAAGTTTTCTTCTTTTTTTACTCTTACTATTTCCCTCAATTAGTCAAATTTCATTGCACTTTCAATTTCTCTCAAGCCCATTTACTTTGATAAAAGATGGGCATTTAAATCGTAGTGATGGCGAGTTATGGATAGGCATGGGCTTGTTTCAGTATATATTAATTGAAATGGGTTTAAAGACCAACATTTACTCTTAATTGTTGAATATGTAATTACATCCATCTAGTCCAAATTCGCTTGCAACATTAATGAATATATGATCCAAACATAGAAAAAAAAAAAAAACTAACAACATAAACATGTATTTGTTAATTCAAATAGTCAACATCCAAGATAGGAACATAAAATGCGTCATCTATTCTTGGATAGAGTTCTCCAAATAGATTATTGCTTACACATCAAAACAAAAACTAATATAAAAATACAAAAAACATGTATTTTCCGATTTAAATATACTCGATTGTCCTAAAACCAATGTTAGCCCTTAATTGTTCCATAGAGATCTCAGTCTTCTAGCTTTCCATGTTGCTAGTTGTCCTTGTATTGTGTTTGCACCTAGTTTTGTGTTCTATTTTAGCTTAATTTTTGTATCAACAAATATGGAGCAGGGACTGTGGTTTTATGGTGGCTGAATGTACAAAGTTACAGTAAAAATCACGGCTTAAAAGGGGGTTTTTTTAATGGGGAATGCATAACAGTTGCATGGGCTATAATAGTGCATCTTTTAGCATGTTTCTGAGGGTTTTGAAATAAGAAAAAAAATGTTATGACTATGTTTTCTTTATATCAATGTTGCGACAAGTACTCGGTCTAGGTTTTAGCTCATTATAAAGAATGAGGCTGTAGAAGTACGGTCCTTTAGGGATGAACAAATGGTGTGGTTTTTGGCCTCTTTTCGCATCAATAACAAAGGATATACGTGCTATTTTTTGTTGTTGCAGATTCTAAAATATTTGCACAACGAAAAATAGAATGGAAAAGGTGTGTTCTTGTAACCCTAGCAAAAAATTTTGTTAAATTAAAAGTTTTAGTAATGACTAATTTAAGAAATGGTCAACTAGTTTAATTTCAAATCCTAAATAAATTTTTGAATATTTTAATATATTGTTGAATTTTTATGACAAAAAAATTGGTTATTTATGATGATTTTAAGATTGATGGTGTATGTTGTGTTGATGATTGACTATCTTGTATGTTTAGTTTTTTGACATGATGTATTTTATATATAAATGTGCGTAGTACTACGTGTGTTTTAAAAAAAACAACATGGTTGGAGTGTTTTCACATAGAATAAAAAACAAAAAAAATTAAAATATAAAAAAGAATTGTGATTTTTTTGAATTGCATTTTTCTTTTCAAAAGAAATTGTTTTGCTAAGCATGAACATGAATTAATGAGTTGAAAGATGCTTTTAAAAATACACTTTCAATTCACTTTTTCCATCATACAGTAAATACTCTCAAAATTAAGTCTTAATAATTTCATTTCAATAATTAGACTTGAATAATTACAATTATTAAAATTTGTGACATGATCCCAAAACAAGAAGGATGATTTTTAAACAAATGATAATTGACTAAATTTATAAAGTTCTTGAAAAGAATGATAATGATACGTTTAAGCCTTCTAATGGCTGATGGAATGGCAAATAGTTAAACTAACTATGGGCAACTTTGTTTGAAAGAATCTGTGATGAAGATGATATAGGTGTGTCTTATGATGGCTAATGAAAAGATAAACATGACTAGATCTATTGGGAGTAATGTTTTTTCAAAGAATTTGGGATGATGATGATGCATTTGTGTCTCATAATGTCAAATGGAAAGATGAACACAATCAGATCTATTATGGCAGTTTCATGATAATGATGGTCGTAATGATGATGCATTTGTTGTCCCATGTTGGCTACTAGAAAGACACAACTAGATTACTTGGTGGCAATTCTATTTGAAAGAATTTATTGAACCAATACTCCCAAAATGATGATATGAAAAACTTTTTCATTTATTGGATGGATAGAGCCAATAACCTTTTTATAATAAAAATAAACAGGATTGAAAGGACATCCTTAAACTACACTAGAAAGCAATTTAAAGCATAACTAATATGGTCCAAATTTGTGTGATGAATGAACCATACTCATTCATTGATCAAAAAAGGAAACATGATCTTAAAGGCATTGATAAGTTTCAAGCAAGTCATTGGTCAATAATCAATAATTCTAAAGCTAAAGATCTTCAAAAACTCCAAGAAGATTGAGATTTTAAAATGATCAATTTTTGCTTCCTTCTCTTCTCACCCTTAATAGGTAAGCTTAAAAAAAAATTAAAATAAGTTACTTGAAAATGTGAAATCATTTTTCAATCTTAACTTTTAAATATATATTCAGTTAAATGATTTTTAAATTATCTCAATAACGATATTTTCTTGAGAATGATCCTATAGAAGGAGATTTTTAGTCAAACCATACACCAAAAATTCAATCTTATACCAAAAATCCCACCCTTCACCATAAATTCAGCTATGCATCAATAATTCAACATTGCATAACGAAGTCAACTCTATTACAAATAGATGTCAATCCATCAATCATGATGCCTTTGGACAAATCTTATAGCTAAGTAAGTCAAATTAAACTTTACGATTAAAAAATCACTTCAACTTGGTCACCCTCTAAAATGATTGTGCTTTTTAAGAAACCATTTTTAGTTGTTAACTTTATAAAATGATTATGTTTTTGAAGTTTTAGGTGGAAAAACTTTGAAGAAAAAAACTTTTTATGCCTAACATTTCATTTTAAACCCATCACCTCTAATTGCAAGAAAAATTTTTTGATGACAAGTTAAGCATGTCTCTTTTAATGGAAACAAATTTTGAAGCCCATATTTTTTTATGAAAAAAATATTTTAAGTCTGTTTTTTTTAATTAAAAAAACATTGTAAGTCACTTCAAACAAGGAATTTTACAATCTTTTATTACTTTTAAGTCTTAAAGACTAACAAATTTGATTCCAATAATGTCTTTTTTCTATTTTGAGCCCAACAAAGCTCTAATAAATTTGAGTCTAGTAAGACTCCAGCAAATTTAACTGAGTAATGCTATTATAATGTTGTGGACGTCCAGTTGGTCTCTTTCTTGCTGCTGTGATAGTGGCCTCGCCTTTCTCCTGGTATCTGTGGGTTGAGGGTCATTTCGATTCACCCAGTTATAGTGTTCTCTCTATTGACGAGTTCTTGGTTCCTTGCAATGTAGGCTGTCAGGTCCTCTTGGCTATGTTGTTGCTATTTGTGCCCGGGTTAGTTTAGACACCTTCTATTTGGATTGGTTCCTATCTTAACATGTGTTTATGTTTATGTTTATGTTTAATTTTTGGTTTATTTGGTCTCTCTAGTCAGGTTGTGCTGGGAACTTGTTTCCCTTTTTTAGCCTTGTAATTGTTTGTCTAGGTTGGTCTTTAAGGGAGTTTGTTCCCTTTTTATTCCCTCATTCCTGTGCATGTCTCTCTAGTCTGTTCCTTTTTTTTTTTTTTTTATCAAAATGTAAGTATGTATAAAGATCAAAAAATAAATTTGAGTCCAATAAGACTCCAATAAATTTAAACCCAATAATGTTCCTTTTATTTTAAGCCATGAGGGCTTCTACAAACTTTTTTCTTTTCAGCCCAGTAAGGCTTTAGTAGATTTAAAAAACAAATTTGAATCCAATAAGGTTCTTTTTTTTTAGCCTAGCAAGGCCTTTGTAATCTTATTTTAGCCTATCAAGGCTCTAGCAAATTTGAGCCAAACAAAACTCTAACAAACTTAAACCTAGCAAGATTTCTTTTCTATTTTGAGCACATCAAATCTCCTATTATTATTATTTTTTTTGTTTTTTAGCCTAATAAGACTTTAATGAATTTGGGATTAATAAGGCTTTAGCAATTCATTCAAATTCAAAATTTCATGAGTTTGGTCACCTCTTAATTTGACCAAATTCAAACCTTTATGAGGTTGGTTATCTCTCGATTTAATCAATTTAGATTTCAAGTTAAGGTTGGTTGTTTTTTTATTTGACCCATCAAAATGTCATGGCATTGGTTGTCTCTCGATTTAACTAAATTTAAAATTTCACAAGGTTGCCTATTAATTTGACCAAATTCAAAATTTTATGAGATTAGTCACCTCTTGATTTGACCCACTTAAGTTTCAAGTTAAGACTTTTTGATTTGACCCATTTAAAATTTTAAGTTGAGGTTGGTCGTCTTTAAATTAACATTATTATTATTATTATTATTATTATTATTATTATTATTATTAAGACTACTCACTTCTTGACTAAGTTGCTTTTAAAGATCTTTAGACACACCATCTTTTCCTTACAAGCTTACTAAACAAAGCCTATGAAAAACCATTTCTAATAGACTATGTAGCATAAGCATTTTAAAGAGAGGTCAGTTGTCATAACCCAAAACTTGACCCATATTTTCAAAAATATTTTTTAGAAGAGCAAAAAAATGTTTTTTTAGAAAAAAACAAAAAAATATAAAAAAAACAATATAATTTTGATGCATTTTAGCTATTCATACACTCATTTTGCGATTCTTAAATATTTTTCTCTTACAAATATCTTTTTGAAAAAAATAAAAATAATTGACTGTAAAATGAAATTTGGTTGCTTGCTCCTTATGTAATTGTGGAAATGAAAAAAAAAACCTAACTATAAATAGAAGAATTTTTAGAGAGAAAGAGGAGTGCAAAAAAAAAAAAAACACCTGGCCACCATTGGTAGAAGTAAAAAATCTAGAGGAAATAGAGGGAGAGAAAAACTTTTATATTGAAGAATTGATAAGAAAAAATAAGGAGTGAAAAAAAAGGGAGAGATTTTTAGAGATGAAATAAGGGGAAAAGAAAAAAAAATTAAAAAGAAATAAGAAGAAAATATGACACCCCCTCTAAGTTCTTTTTGAGCTCTCCATCAATAAACGGTCAATAATCAACACCACCATATTAGTAACATAACACCACCAGTAATCACCAATGCCAAAGCACTACGCTTGACAGCCACAATTTCCCCTTCAATTTCTAGCCAATAAGTAACCCTTTTTCCCTCTATTTTTTAGGTCAAAATCTACCCTTACCATCAACAGTTAAACGCCATATTCACAAATGATCAAATTTATGAGTATCATATTCTTAAGGACGAACATCGAATATTTTCATGAATGGTTTAATCAACGAGTTTTTTGTTTTTAGGGATAGATATCAAAAGTTTTTGAAAGGGTAAGTAGACGAGTTTCTTGTTTTTAGGGACCAACATTGATTTTTTGTCAAATAATTAGAAATAAATTATGAAATAAATCTCATAGAATAATTTGAACATGTAATGGCATGTGAAAAATAAATTTACAAGAAAATATATAGCGAAGGTAACCTTTCAATTGAAAGGATACAGTAAGGGTGACATTGGTTTTTTCTTAGACATAACAAACCTATTACTTGAATCTCTGGAACTAATACATGATTTAGGATTCATAATTTCCTTTAATTACTAAGTAATGACTCCATTTTATTTCTCATTTTCCCTTTAGTTTTAGAGCTTCCAATTTATATCATATAATAACATGACTTATAATAGATTTTGATAGGTTAAATAGCCTGCAATGGAAAAAAATTCGTCAAAAAATTGAAACATGAGATTAAATGAGTCCTTGTGACTTAATACCATGTTTTGAGGATTTTGATGAAACCTATAAAAGTATTGAGTACTAGAACAAAACTTGTAATTGAGTTGGATCAAGATTATTAAGTTACCATGCCTGATATGATAAGTCTTTCTTTAACACCATTAAGGATGGATAATAGGTAGGCTAAATTTAAGAACATGTTTATTAAAGTTAACTTAATAATTAAAGATGAGCACATACCAATCTTTATAACTTCAAGTATATAAGAAGAACTTTAGAAGGAATTAGTATAATTGTTACACACTTATAAAGACTATTTTATTTGAGATTATAATGTAATGTCTAACTTAGATATAATTTTAGTTGAACATCCTTTACTACTTATGCTTGGGTTTAAGCCACATAAACAACTTCTATAAATAATGTCTTTAAACATGATTGATTATATGAAGGAACAAATCAAACGCATTATAGAAGTTAGATTTATTAGGCTAATAAGATATGTTGAGTGGTTATTTAACATACTGTGAATATTTAAAAAAAAAGGCAAATTAAAGGTATACATAGATTTTAGAAATATAAATCTCGCAATTCTAAAAAATAAACATCTCATGCTAATGGTTGATATGTTGATAAATGCAGAATCTGGTACTAAAATACTCAACTTCATAGATAATCACTCTAATTATAATCAAATCTTGCAAGTCTAAAAATGTTAATATCTTATACCAATGGTTGATATGTACTCAACTTTATGGATTTCCACTCTAGTTATAAACAAATCTTTATTATAAAGAAAGATGTTAATAAGATTATATTTAGATTTTTTAGTTCACTATAAATGTATGAATGAGTGGAAATGTTATTTAGATTAAAAAAAAATTATTGATGCAATATACCAAAAGACAATGAACTTAATCTTCCATAATATGATTAATTACAATACAAAAGTATATATTGACAATATTATGGTAAAGTTAAAATCAAAATCCACCATGAACTATGTGTTGCTTTTGAACAAACGAGAATGAACAACTTAAAAATGAACCCTTTAAAAATACATTTATGGTACGCAAGTAGATAATTTCTTAAGATTCTTAGTCAATCAATGAAACATAAAGGTTTATTGGCAAGGTTTATTTTCTAAGGAGGTTCATTTCAAATAACACATGAAACATTAGAACATTTACTAAGTTATTGGAAGGAAAGAGCTCTTATGAGTTTTAATGGAATGAAAAGCAATATGTTTTCTTTAAAGATGTAAAGACTTATCTAGCGAAACCTCTAATATTAGTCCCCACCAAATCTTGACAAGCCTTTAATGTTGTACATTTCAAAAGCAGAAGGATCAATTGATAGCATGCTAGCATAAAAAAAAAATGATTCTAGGCATGAACACGCTATGTATTATCTTATTCGTGTATTCACAAAGATTAAAACATATTGCTAGGTATTATGACCTTTCATATCTAAAAAAAGGTCGAATGAGTATATAACAAACATGTTTAATTGAGAAATTTCTAAAAAATGATTTGATATGGAAGGTCATAATCTTAATTTATCATAAAGATACCAGGTTTGGAAAATGATCCCCTAACTAAGAGGGTTTATATATCGTTGCCAAGTTTTTCAAAGAGGTATATATCATCTAGCAAATCAAAATGGGTAAATGCATCATTAATCAATTAATGGTTTATTTTTAAAGAAGTATTATCTGTACACGATGGAAATATTAAAAGATGGTACTTTGAATAAACTAGAGGATTGATTTGGAGATCACAATCATGAAATTGCTCTAGATTTATATTAATTGTGCTTTATACCTGATTGGTTAGGCTTTGTTTCATAATTTGGCTTTAATTTTATGTTTCTTATATTATAACATGAATTTAAGTTATTATTTACAGTATAGTTAATTAATGGAATTAAATATCATTATTCAAAGAATTAAAGAAAAAAGTATAAAATTGAATTTCATAAAGAAGATTTTAACAAAAAATCAGTACATACAATAAATATTATTCATAAAAGAAAAATACTGTCTTTTTTAGTTCTAATAGTTTCCATAGACACTAACACTATAAAGGCCACTTAAGCTTTCTTCCTAACTTGCCTTTATCCATTAAGAAGTGACACCATAGCATAAATTAACTTTAAAAGAGAGAAATAGTTTTTTATGTGTTTTCTAAACTCAGTGTTAGTTTAATATGTCATGTAACCAATCAGTTAGTTACATGTGACATTATTATACTCATATAAATACATATTTATTATTAATAAAGTCTTAATTTATCTTTAATAATCATATAATATTAGATTAATGAATCTAATACTTGATTTATAAATTTAGAGTAAAGATAAAGTTCATGAGATAAAAATATTTTGCAAAACAAATTATAAAGTTGTTATAATTATGAAATTTCTACTGTATTAAAGCACTGTTCCTAAAATGTTTATAGCCGGTGCTTTCTTAAATATTAGATATTTATTAGAGTTGTACAGACTAGTACATATTATGTTCTTTTCTTTATGAAAAGAAATAACTATTCTAATAAGTTGAGGTATAATGAATATTTAAAACTAATATGTAAGTGTTTGTTATAAGACATGTATACTGAATTAACCTGTATGAGAAATTCATAAGGAGAGATCATCTATGTTTATTAAAAAGCTTAAATAACAGTCGTGTAAATGATTCTTAGACTTAAGATGAATGTTATCTTATATAAAAAATGTTATAGTTTAATCCTATTACATGTTATCCTAATCGAGATGACGAAGGGGCGGATATTATATATAACATGAACTATATAAAGGCACTTGAATGATCAAGAGAGCATTCACCACCCATGTTTTAATGTCTAAATTAGATTATTGTTGATAAAAAGATAATAAATACACTAAGAAACTGGTTACTGAAAAATTAAGTCAAACCACTTATAACTTTTCTAATAGTTGAGTCAAACTACTTATGATCTTCAAATATATATAAAAAAATAAATTGTTGAATTGATAATAAATTATTTTGTTTAATTTATTTAATCTTATTTTATTTAGGATTATGACTTACATCTAGACCAACTTATTAAGGAACCTACGGGTCACACATATAAGAACCTTTTGTCATAAATTAAAATAGAATGATTAATTAAATGTGACTTGATTGTAAATAAATTTTAAAAATAAGGACTATAATGTAATTAATATAAAGGATTACAATTCTAGACTTATAAACAATAACATAAGGACTTGATCGAATAAATTTTTAAAATTAGCCTAAAATAATATATATGATATTATTTAAGGACAAATTGATAATTTGTTATTTATAGGGTTTTTTTGGTTTTCCTATAAATAGAAAATTATGCTTTTTATTTCTTAAGGTGAGAAAAATACAGTACTTAAACACCTGAAACACAAAAGAAAAGAGTTAGCACTCTAAGGTATATCAATCTATCTCTCCTAAAAGTGTTTAAGAGATTTCTCACTAATGGTTCGTGCGGATTACTGTTGGAGATCGGACACTTGAACGACTTGTAGTTTGTAACAACTTAGCGTTGAAACAAATATTCAAAGCAAAAAAGAATATTTAATTTTCAAGTCACATAAACCCTAAACAACTCTAAATCTGTCTAATAGGATCCTCAAGAATCCTAAAATTTTTTAAATTTACATTTTCTATTGCATGTATGTGTTTCGGAAAACCCAATAACAACACCATATATCAAAATTTCTAAATAAAGCAAAGTCCAAAGTATATATCATCCCAATATATATATATATATATATATATATATATATATATATATATATATATATATATATTATTTTTTTATATAAAAAATAATGAAAATATGAGATTGGATACGAGGAAGTGAATTCTATATTTGGTCCAAGTGAAATTTCATGAAATTTTATCAATAGTAAGTCAAATTGAATATTACATTACGTGAGTGATATTAGGCACCTAATTGGATAAAGTTGCCATCCCAATTTGCATTTGAGCTTGTCATTTAGTTTTGAAAGAAAAAAAAGTAGTCAAGAAAATAATTGTAAGGGTAACATTTATTATTTTAAACAATGGATTGAGGGAAAACATTAATAGATATATTAAAAAAAATGTATTTTATCCTTCAATTTCTTTAGTAATGCATCATACATGTTTATATATCTAATTTGGTTTAATTCTAATACAAACTTTAAAAATTCAAACAACGGACCTTAATAAGATGAATAAAGGAAATTGCCATAAAAATTAAAAATGAAAGAAGGATTTGATTGTAATTTTTCATATTATAAGAATAATGTGAAAAACATTTCCATTGAGCGGTGATGAATATAATTAAAAAAAGTAGGATATTCTTAAAATTATTAAATTAAAATTGTATTTGGTTATGCGATAAAATTATTAAAAATATATATATATATATATTAATAAAAAACTTTATTTTAATTAAAAAATCATTAATTTAATACATTTCCTATCGCTCAAACAAATGCATTACAAACGCAAAGGGAAAATACGGAACCAGTCATCCTCAGTGCATAAATCCTTTCCTTTCCCCTCAACCAACATTTTAGGGTTTAGGGTTTTGAAACCCCACGATCGATCATTCATTCCTTAAAGAATCAGCATCGTTTATCAGTCTTCATTGTCTTCAATCAATGGCGACCGAAATAGCAATCGAAACAGAGAGAACGCAGAAATTCTTCAACGACCTCGACGCGCGAAAGACCGTTCTATCCTCCTGTACCCAACTATTCACAACCTTGACCACTCACTTCAAATCCCTTCAAAACTCCCTCTCCCAGAAATCTCAATCCCTTGAATCCAAATTCCAATCTTTAGAATCCAATTCCCAGCTAACCCTCGAATCCCTTAGTTGCAGAGAAAAATCCATACCGGAACGCGAGTCAGCTGCTGCTGCCAAAGTCGAGGAGCAAAGAGAGACCGCGTTATCGGAGTTCCGAAATTCCCACTCTTTCGATAATTTATCAGATTCGTTGAAGTCTTTATGTAGGAGAATGGATTCATCTGGGTTGTTAAGATTTGTAGTTTCGAAACGGAAGGAATCAGTGTTTCTTAGAGCGGAGATTTCACGTGCGATAATGGAAGCTGTAGATCCTGCGAGACTGACTTTGGATGCAGTGGATGAGTTAGTAAGAGATAAAGTTGGGAAAGTTGGGGTTACAGATAAGAGGTGGGCATGTGGAATACTGGTGCAGGCGCTTTTCCCGGAAGGTAGTTGTTTTGGAAGGAAGGATAAAGGGCCGGAATTTGCACGTAGTGTGGTGGAGAGGGCTGCTGGGATTTTGGAGAACTGGAAGGAGGAGGAGGTAGAGGAGAAGGCTGATGGGGAGGGCGGCGGCGGCGGCGGAGTAGTGGGACCTGCGGAGGCGGTAATGTTTTTGCAAATGGTGCTGGGATTTGGGCTGAAGTCGAGGTTTGATGAGGAGTTCTTGAGGAAGCTTGTGGCAGAGAATGCATCAAGGAGGGATATGGCGAAGCTTGCAGCTGCTATTGGTTTTGGAGAGAAAATGGGAGGTATGTAGGATGTTAATTTGATCAGTGGGTTATTTGTTCTTCAGTGGTAATTGCTGTTCTTTGTGGTTAGTTCATAAGAATGTCAGTGACTTTTGTTGCAAGGTTTTTCTGTTCAACTCGCTACTATTTTGTACTTTTGGGTTTTGCCTTTTGTTCCATACCTTTTTTGTTTGTGAGATTCATTGTTGTAAATGAGATCATTGCATTATTAGTTGGCATCAAAGGACATAATAATCTCTCTCTTTGTATGATTAAGAGATATGATACTGTGAATCTGAAAGGGCACAGCTTTAGTATCTCCAAATGCTATGTAAATTATGCCACAAACGCTTTATTCTGTTTCTAAAGAACTCGAGGCTAATGCTCTAAGAGTTGAAGTGCCTATGTTCAAAATCATTTTAAAATGACCAGCATTATTGCATTTTTGTTCCACTAGAAATTGTTTCTGATGTTTTTGACATTTACAAATAATGCAAGGTCCTATCCTGGTACTACTACATCTGCTTGGTGTGGCCTTGTTAAGTTAATTGGGTATTTGCATAATGTTTCCAGGCTGATGCTTTTGAAAGCCAGTGTGGACAATCTTATGGCATTGATATCACCTGGAAAGTGATAATTTATTTAAATAAAACAGACTTTACCAAGGTGATGGAAACAATGCTATACTGCCCTGACAAATAAATGTATAAATGACATGCGAGAGTTGAATTGGTTTTGCTTACATCATTGTGCATAGAACTGCTTATTTCCTTTTCTGAAGAATGTTCTTTGTATGCTTAATTGAACTAGACTCTTTAAGTGTTTAATGGTTCTCATCAACCATTTGTCAAAGAAAAAAAAAAAAGTCTGTTAATTTTATTGGTTTGCCATTCCAACAGGGGCTGGTTCCCCCTTAAATTGTGCATGCAACATTGTTAGCAAACCTCTTATTTTGGTAGGCAGAGTTTATCTGTGTTGTGACTTCAGATAATAACAATGACTGATTTGGTCAATCTCTCAAAAAGTTTTCTGTATTCCTGGGAGTAATAATCCTAATCATCATTTAAGGTTAGTTGACAGGATATCTTTCTTGGTTATTTCTTAGTTCATGTGAACCAAACCTGCCTCATTCCTCCCCTCATGAGAGGTAGTTAAGTAGTGTATGAGCCCTAGTACTGGTTTCAAGATATGACTTATCACTGTGTATATGTCTGTACTTAGTTTAGCTGAGAGTTCAAACAAGTGTTTATGGTGTTAAACTTTTTTCAATCATAATTTGTTTTGAACATCACTTTATTCTCGTCTGTCACATCTCATTTTGATATATTGTTCTATAATCACTTTTTTAGTAATCTTTTTCAATCATAAATTGTTTTGCAGATATAATTGATGAATTGGTGAAGAATGGGAAAGAGATAGAGGCTGTATATTTTGCTTCTGAATCTGGTTTGACGAAAAGATTTTCTCCTGTATCTCTACTCAAGTCATATCTTAAGAATTCCAAGAAGATCACAACTACTGTCTTGAAGAATGGCAATTATAGTGCAGCTGCAAC
>Ga0325402_1004531_pt1 | contig 12812 bp, 9 predicted proteins | sample PopdelMetagenome_22_FD_207212 | JGI IMG/M metagenome (GOLD analysis project Ga0325402, IMG submission 207212) | Populus deltoides microbial communities from Bellville, Georgia, United States - Xylem-PdKOR-R3 | ecosystem: Host-associated > Plants > Phyllosphere > Stem > Wood/Secondary xylem... | reverse complement strand
AATAATCCTAGTTATAAAACCAAGACTGACTTAACGAGTTAATCTAGGGCCTAAACTTATTCGAGTTTAAGAAGAAATTGAGGAATGATTGACTTGACCTAGTCCAATTAAAAACTCAAGTCAATTTGGGATAAAACATGGGTCAAAAATCCATTGAAGTTTTTGAATAAAACATTAAAATTTTTGGGTTAACCAAATTGACCCTCCTGACCCATGACCTAAACCTTGTCTTGGATTTTTTAAAACTATGATGATAACTACTTTTATATATACATTGACTTGGGTCAACCCATGTTAACCCTCTTGATCTATGACCTAGGCCTTGCCCTAGTTGATCCCCGAGTCGGGTTTTAAAACTACGATAATAACAACTTATATCCTTACATTGACCCTCTTGATTCGTGATCGAAGCCTTGCCCCGGGTTGACCCCTGAATCAAGCTTTAAAACTATGATAATAACCACTTTTATTTTATGTTGACTTAGGTTAACTCGGGTTGATCTTCCTAACAATGACATGGGTCTTACCCCGAGTCTACCCTCAAGTTAAGTTTTAAGACTATGATAATAATCATTTTTATCTTTATGTTTACCGAGGTCAATAGTCAACTCTACTTGTGACTCGAGCATTGTCCCGGATCGACCCTAAAATTGGGTTTTAAAACTATAATAATAATCATTTTTATTCTTAAGCTAACTCTGGTCGACCGTTCTCTTAATCTTAAAGACCCATTTATTTTTTTATTCTTAAACAAATACTTCTAAAGATTGAAGAGAGCATGATTTTAGGGTTTGTAGAGGAGAGAATATGTGTTTATTCTCTGCTGGCTGCTGCCTCCTTCTGCTCTCCCTCCCTTCTCTCTTTCTTTTTATATGCTAAGAAACCCTAGTCCCTATTTTACAAAATAGTCCTCCCTTAAGTTGACAGTTTACATTTAAGTACTTCAATAACTATTTTCCTAAAAAGGAGAAATAACCTTGCATTAAATCTTCAAGCTTTGACTTAGAGGAGCTAAATTGTTGAAATAAAAACTTGGACGCCGGTTCAGATGCTTCGAAAAGTAATTTGGACATGTTCCTTCACGAAACCTGTTTGCTGGCAGAATTCAGCTGTCATCTTTGGAAAATCATATCTCCATCATATGACATTTTTTTTTGCTGAAATTTTGAACGTTTATAGGAATGTTAGTCAGAAATCCAAAAAAAACTGAGTTTGCATAAATTGGACTTCTGTAGCTTCAAATATTCAAGTCGGAATGGATGAAGGTCAACACTGGCAGATTGCGAGATTTGACTTTGAAAGCTGCGATTTCCATGATCTTCCTTATTTTATTTTCTTGACTTAGATGTCCAGAAATGTATGGATGTTAGCTTTTTAATGCCACTAGAATCACTTCATTTCGACCTCTAGAGCTCACGCTCTGAGAAAACATCGACTGAAGGTCAAATCTGCCAATTACCTCCAATTTATTTCTTTTTGCATCTTTCATCCAAAAGTGCCTTTAAAACATAAAACAAAGAATATCAAGGCATTTTATATATAAAATATAGGCAAAACACTAGTTAAATGTGGGTGAAACTATCGAATAATATGGTTGCATCAAATACCCCTACACTTAGCTCTTACTCGTCCTCGAGAAAGGATAGGTAAAATCAAATTGAAGTTAAATTAAATCAAATCACTATGACTGATCTCCTAATCTCCCATCAATATCCAAGAATATATGCATTATAAATAAGAACACAATCAAGAAGGATAAAGAGTATAAATTCTCATGAATTTATTTACATGCAAACTTCAAAACTCAATTAATTGTCGGGATTTAAATGAAATCTATGTCATGCCAAAGTAATAGGTCCTCTCATTAATATGCACTCCAACACTCATGTGTTTAGGGCTTATGTGTTTAAATATCTTAAATTCAATCAATGAATATGTTCTATCATAAGCTCGCTCTTCAATCTCATCTCCATTACTAACATATTACAAAAAATGCATGAATCAAAAGGTCTTATTTTCTGGTTGTAATGGGGCTAAGGTTAAGGTGAGGTAAAAGAAAGTAAAAGAAAAGGTTCAAACCAAAGAAAGTACAGCATTCTAAAAAATGATATTTCAAACAAGATATTCCATCAAAGCACATAAATTTTTCATCTTTAATCACCAATGCTTAACTTCTTTTGATTTCAAGCTTTTTCAACATAAATCTTAAGAACATAAAGAAACACTTTTTTCTTTTCTTTTTTTTCTTTTTTTTTTTCTTTTTTTTTACCTTTGGCAACTTTACCCATCTTTTCATCAAGCATCACTTCTTCTTTCTTTTCATATAATTTCTAACCACAATTCCATGAGATATCATAAGTATATGCTCTACTAATCCTTAGCCAGGGGAAAAGGAAAACATATAAAACGTTAAGGCTTATACATGGATAAACAAAGAAAAGATAAACAAGCTCAAAAGGGGCTCAAGTGGCTTAAAATAATATGCTTTAGGTTGGCTTTTTGGCTCAAGTGGTTAAAATTCATAATGCCTTTATCATCTTCATGTATATATGTAATGTGAATGTAATCTCAACAAGATATGAAGCAAGTTCTAGAGATACATATTATTGAAAGAAGGCACAATCAAAGAATATAATGTTGAAGGATCAAAAGCTTGCATTGGTATAACATTATAAAGTCAACATGACATATTCTCAAAGTCAATCCCTAAACCAATTAAACCTTAAAAATTGCATGCACACTCCTTCATTTGATTTATATCTTCATCTATCTCAACTAATTTTCATACATAATACTCATATTCTCAAAAACCAATGGGAGTTCAAAAGATCAAACATAATTTATTTATTTTTGAAAAATAACAAAGAAAACCAAAATTAGAAAACCAACATTCTCTTAATACCCCCACACTTAAAACACAACATTGTCCTTAATATTGAAATAAAAGAAAAGGAATATTGGAGAATGACAAAAATAAAGTAAAATGCGAAAAATAAAAGATAAGGAAAAAAGAAAGCAAACCTGTTTTTTTTCTTTGTATGTTGAGTTGCCTCCCAGTAAGCGCTTTTGTTTTATTTCATTGGCTCGACATGTTGCATGCTCATTCTTCATAGATTGGTTCACCTAACTCCGCTGAAGCGGTGAGTTCTGTCGTTCAACCTTCATAGAAAGGTTTCAAACGATGCCCATTGACCTTGAGTACTTTGTTGGTTTCTAAACTTGTAATTTCAACTGCACCATAAGAAAAAACATTAGAAACAACAAAGGGTCCAATCCAACGAGAGCGTAACTTTCTAGGAAAAAGTTTCAAACGTGAATGATAAAGAAGGATTATCTCCAACATGAAACTCCTTTCTTGTAAGCATTCGGTCATGAAGACTCTTAGTCTTTTCTTTGTAAATCCTTGCATTCTCGTAAGCATCATTTTGTATTTCTTCCAACGTAATTTCAATCTTTTTGGTCACCAAAAGGATAGGCGTCACCCATTCACTGTCCATGATGGGGTGAATGACTCCTGTATTATGGGGAATAGTTTGCAAAGCTTGCAAAGCAAATGCTGATTCATGCACATTTTAGGGAATACATATATGCCTCTCCATCTCTTCTATCTTGGTAAAATCATAGCCATAGCTCAAAGCTACGCTTAATTCATCCTCATAATCAAAATCACAAATTTGCTGCACACACTTATCAACTTGGTCATAACATGTGATAGAATAAACATTGTTATAAGGATATGTCATTGCATCATGAAAATTGATTTCAATTTTTTCATCTCCTACCTCCATAGACAAAGTATCCTTACCACAATCAATCTTTATGTTGGCAGTTTTCAAGAATGGTCTCCCAAACAATATAGGAGTGCTGGTTGATGAATCACAAGAATCATGTTCCATATCAAGAATATAAAAGTCACATGAAAATAACCAAACTGTCAATCTTGACTAGGACATCTTCTATCACACCAAATGGGTAAACAAAACTATGATCCGCAAGTTGTATTACAATACTAGTTTTATTCAAAGGCTCTAGACTAAGAGAATCATAAACATGTTTAGGCATAACACTAATGGATGCACCTAAATCATATAAAGCTCTTTTAAAACTAGCATTACCAATAACACATGGGATAGTAAACGCACCTAGGTCTTTTTGTTTCAAAGGCAGATTCTTTTGAACAATGGCAGATACAACTTCACCCATACTTACCGTTTCATGACCTTTCAGTTTGAAAGCTCTCTTGGTAGTACACAACTCCTTCAAGAATTTGGCATACTTGGGAATTTGCTTGATAGCATCAAGCAAAGGAATGTTGAGTTCCACTTTCTTGAAAACCTCTAAAATCTCTTTTTCTTTGTCTTCTTTCTTTGACCTAGAAGAACTCACAGGAAAGGGTGGAATTGTTTTAAAACTAGAATTAATTGAGTGAGGAGTTACCTTTGGAGTGTTGGTCTTTATTTCAGTTTGTGGAGGAGGAGGATGTTCCTTCTTTGTACTCAATTCAGTTTCTATCTCTTCTTCATCCTCCATCTCAATCTGTTTTGACCTTTGCTCTTCAAGTTCTTTCCCACTTCGCAGCATGATTGCACTAACATTCTCTTTTGGATTTAATGCTTGGGAGGGTAACTTTCCATTCATTTGTGCTTCCAATTTCCCCACACTTGAAGCTACTTGCCCCATTTGCTTTTCCAAGTTGTGAATACTTGACCTTGTTTCCTGTTGAAAAGACATGACATTTTGTTGCAAGGTAACAGTATTAGAAGCCAAAGTTTTCATCATCTCACGAAGATCATCATTGGATGACGACCCCACAACATTGGAGTTTGTGAATGGAGGAGGTTGTCTTGCTTGATAATTCTGTTGGGATTGAAATCCATGGGGATGGAACTGTCGGCCTTGATTGCCTGGTTGGGATGGGTTGTCGTAGCGTAAGTTGGGATGATCTCTCCATCCGGGATTGTACGTGTTGGAAAAGGGATCATATTTACGCTGGGGCTGTCCGTTGAATGCTCCATCAATTGCATGAGCTTGTTCAATGTAATCTTCTTGCATTGTTGGGCACATATCCGAAGCATGTCCTTGTAAGGAGCATATGCTACAAACTTTCACCTGCTACACATTTCCACAAGCCAAAGAACGAACAAGAGAAGTAAGATCATTAACTGTATTTTCAAGGTTCGAAATACTTACCCCATTTACTCGTTTGTTGGAGAAGTCTCCACGAGTGCCAAACTGTTTTGAGTTGGCTGCCATGTTTGAGATCAATTGGCATGCAGCCTCGGGTGTCTTATCCACCAATGCACCTCCACTTGCAGCATCAATGATACTACGGTCAGTAGGCATCAATCCTTCAAAGAAATATTGAATAAGCAGTTGATCGGGTATTTGATGATGAGGGCATTGAATGCATAGTTGCTCAAATCTTTCCCAATACTCGGAGAGAGTCTCTCCATGAGATTGCTGAATCCCATATATTTCTTTCCTTATGTTGGCAACTCGAGATGCTGGAAAATACTTTTCAAAGAAAATCTTCTTAATGGCTTTCCAAGTTCCAATGAAACCTGGGAAAATAGAGAAAAACCATGCATTTGCTGCCCCTTTTAAAGAGAAAGGGAAAGCTTTCAATTTAACTTGTTCTTCATCAACTCCGTTTAGTTTCATGCCAACACAAACCATATGGAACTCCTTGAGATGAGTATGAGGATCTTCTCCTACAAGACCATTAAATATTGGTAGCAAATGTATAAAACCAGATTTGAGCTCAAAGTTTACATTATTGTCGATGTTTATGCACAGTGGCTGATTTTCCACGTTAGGAGCAGCAAGCCCCTTGAGTGTTTGTTGTCGTGCAATATCCATGATGTTGAGGCGAGCTTTCTTTTGTAACCTGCGTAAAGTTTTTTCTATTTCGAGATCCAACTGCACTTGACTTTGATTAGTAGAACATGTTACTGGCATAAATCATCAAGAAAACTCAAAAGAAACCAACCACATAAGAGATCAAAAACAATGCAAATTGTATGAAAATCCTATGCCAGAAAACTAAAACTGCCTAAAAACCCTAGAAAACAGTGGAATTTGGCCTCGATAGGGTGAGGCTAGTGGTTTACCAAGAGTCCTATTCAAAACGTCGTTTCCCTTCAGGAAACAAAAGGCCGATACCTAATTCCACCAAAAAAATCTGTTTTGAACAGTACCGCTGCCGTAAGTGAACAATACCGCCACAAGCAAAAATTCTATCTTTTTTTTAATCATAAAAAATAAAAATAACAGTACAAGCACAAAAATCAACTAAAATTACCTCCCCGACAACGGCGTCAAAATTTATTGCGATGTCGCGGTCACACAAATTAATTACCCTAGCTTAAAACACATAAGATAGTATAGAGCAAGCAAGGGGTCGATCCCACGAGGAAGATTTAGTTCAGATTTTTATGTTATGTGTTATGCAATTTGGGAGTTTTGATTTGTGATGATCTAAACTATGGAAGAAATTAAACTAGCAAACAAAATCAATTGAAACCGAAATTAATCAAGAAAACAAACCTTGGTCGCAAGCACACATCCACTAACGGAAATTAGAACTGATCCTTGAAACGAAAATTACAGTTTATGTTCTGAAATTTTATCTTTTCTTAATGCTGATTAATTAACAGATCCGCCGTATAACTAATCCTAACCAGCAAATAATCAAAGTGTCTGCACTAATGATTCAATTTAATGGCAGCTTTAAGAACTAGATAATTTCATCAAGATTAACATACAAGATGTCCGCAGGTTGTGTCACTTTGTTCAAATGTTCTCCCTAAGTTCAATAACGTAGTTTCGCCACAATTATCAAGCTTAGTTGCTTCACAAGTTTATATATCACAACTCCGGTTTTGATATTAAACTTAGCAATAGATTGTTCACAACAATAACTTAGAGTCCGCTCTACCAATCATCAACAACAATCATAGGAAATATGCATAGGAAAACAATCATACTCATTCATAACATAAACTGAAAATAAAAGGAAGAATAAATCTCACGGTTCTTGAAATCCGAAGGTCTTTGCGTCCTTACAACCAAGAAAATAGCTTAGCCTTACATAACTATAGAATAAATACTTCTAAAGATTGAAGAAAGCATGATTTTAGGGTTTGTAGAGGAGAGAATTTGTGTTTATTCTCTGCTGGCTGCTGCCTCCTTCTGCTCTCCCTCCCTTCTCTCTTTCTTTTTATATGCTAAGAAACCCTAGTCCCTATTTTACAAAATAGTCCTCCCTTAAGTTGACAGTTTACATTTAAGTACTTCAATAACTATTTTCCTAAAAAGGAGAAATAACCTTGCATTAAATCTTCAAGCTTTGACTTAGAGGAGCTAAATTGTTGAAATAAAAACTTGGACGCCGGTTCAGATGCTTCGAAAAGTAATTTGGACATGTTCCTTCACGAAACCTGTTTGCTGGCAGAATTCAGCTGTCATCTTTGGAAAATCATATCTCCATCATATGACATTTTTTTTTGCTGAAATTTTGAACGTTTATAGGAATGTTAGTCAGAAATCCAAAAAAAACTGAGTTTGCATAAATTGGACTTCTGTAGCTTCAAATATTCAAGTCGGAATGGATGAAGGTCAACACTGGCAGATTGCGAGATTTGACTTTGAAAGCTGCGATTTCCATGATCTTCCTTATTTTATTTTCTTGATTTAGATTTCTAGAAAGGTATGGATGTTAGCTTTTTAATTCCACTGGAATCACTTCATTTCGACCTCTAGAGCTCACGCTCTGCACAAAACATCGACTGAAGGTCAAATCTGCCAATTATCTCCAATTTACTTCTTTTTGCATCTTTCATCCAAAAGTGCCTTCAAAATATAAAATAAAGAATATCAAGGCATTTTATATATAAAACATAGGCAAAACACTAGTTAAATATGGGTGAAACTATCGAATAATATGGTTGCATCATCTCATATGTACTTGTACGTACATTAAGACTTTGAAGATCTACCTCTAATGATACACTCCTATAAGAAAAGAATCATTCCCACTATCTATACCAACTATTTATGAGGTTCAGAAACCTTTTTTTAGTATAAGATCACGAAGAAACTTCATAAAAATTCTTATCACCCATCATATTAAAGATTTTTTTTTTAACTTCACCAATACTTGAAGAATCCTTTCTAGGAAATTCACATTACAAGGTTTTATATTAGTTATTCCTCCATTAGGATATTCTCCATACATAACATAGATCTTAGAGTATTTAGAGTATCTAATAAAGATTTGTTTACAATTCTATGACCTAATTTTACATATTTATGGAAAGAGTTATGAATATATCATATTGATTTATATGGGTGCAAACCTTCCAAATTAGGCTTTTGACCATTCTAAAGTTCAAAAGGAGTAGAAGGAATAGATTTTAAGGGTATAAGATAAGTATATAGGTAGTAGGTAGTAGTTAGTAGTGCATCCCTTCAAGAAATTAATTCATAAGTTAGTTTGCATCATCATTGACCTAACCATATCTAAAAGTGTGTGATTCCTTTTTTATACAACATCATTTTGTTATATAGTGCAAGGAATTATCAATTGTTTACGTACTTCTTTTTCCTTACATAGTTCTTTGAATTGTTCTAATAAATAATTTTGGCCTTTATTAGTGTAAAGAACTTTTAAATTTCTCCCTTTTTTATTTTTGATTCTCAGAATCTGTTACAAAGCATTTGAAATAACATAAAGGCCCTTAATTGATGAGATAACAAATACATAACATCATACTATGAGTAATTATTTATGAAAGTTAGGAAAAAAGAAGCTCTAGTATGGCCTCACATTTTTAGGTCCACCAATATCTAAACGGACTAACTCTAATGTGTAATTTGTCCTCTTAGCCTTACTAGAAGGCTTTTTATTACTATTTTCTATTAAACATGGATCACACATAGATAGGCTTACTTTAGCAAGTGAACTTTAAATTTCTTATTTAGTTAGTATAGTTAACATTTCTTGTCCTATATATCCCAATCTTGGATACCATTTAATTAAATTAGACATGATATTAGAAAAGATGAAAAAATTAATTAAAGAAATATTATTATTCTAATACAAGAAAAATCAGCTAACTAATTAAATCTATAAAACTCATCACCTAAATAAATATCTAATTTAGTGCCTTCTAAATAAAAATAAAACCCTAAATATAGCAAAGCTAAAATTGATAACACGTGGTTTGTCTACCAACTCTTTGCGCAAAATTTGCAGTATCATCAATTATCTACCAACTCTTTTGTTGTCCTTTTTATATAGGCCTAAATGCCTTATGTTATCTAGCTTGGGCTACAAAAACAATAGTGTGGCTCATCTTTATGTACTCTACTTCAAGTTCAAAATGTCTTTGAATATTATTAAAGGTTCTAAAACCCTCATTGTGCATTACCATCATTTTTATTTGTCTCCAAAAGGATTAAATAAGAGCTTAATAAAAATATAAATTGTTGTTAATCAATAAGGTTATAATTAATCTCTCATAACACTCTAATTATTACGGGCATTACCCTAATGTATTCTGCCAAAAAAAAATTTTGGGTCTATCATATATTGATTAAATTTAAGGATTATGGCTTACAACACAATTGCTATTATGTCTATTAAAATGGAGAATATCACACTCACCTAAAAAAACACATTATGAGTCTTATTTTAAAATGATATAATTTTGTGTTTATATAACAATTACACATCAAGAAAACTATATATCAATCATCCATGTTGAATATACTCTTAAAAATAACAATTATATAATTCTCAATTATCATGCCAGATGTTCTTACTAATTGTTGACCCCACAAAAAATCAAGAAAAGAAAAACAATAGAAAAATAAAATCCAAAAAATACAATAGTAAACATGAGAAGACAACAAAGCATCAAGAATTAGATCCTGACAACTCTTTAATAGATTCTAAATCACAGTAGCCCAGTTAGCTTAATGAAAAAAAAACAAAAAGGACTTGGCGCAAAAGCAAAGTGACCCAATCTAAGCAAATAACAAAACACATCATCATTAAAATGGAAAAAAAATAAGAAAATGGCACAAAAAGTCAAGATGATAGAAGAAAAGGGAGACAATGCAGTACAAAAGGGGGGGAAATAACAGCAAAGATGCCCAAATGAGAGCAAAATGTAAAAAAAAAAAAAAAGGGCAAAGTTCCAAAACAAATCCTAGCCCATGCAAGTGTGCAAAAACCTGCAGAGGTGATGGGCATCCTCCAGGCACATAAACAAAACACTTGAAATAATTTTGAAGACCAACGCGCATCGCATACCAAATATTAATTGAAAATCAATGTTATAACTTGGCATGATAACAAGGGCATGTTGTGGGTTGTGTGTTTTTCTATAAAAGGGTTGAAAATATAACTTAAGATCTTGGGGTCTGAATCTAGCCATTGGTCCTCCATTGAAAAGGTTGTGAGTTTCAATAGTTCGGCCGATAACAGATGGAAGAATACATAGAAACAACACAAATGACCAATCAAGCTAGCTAAAGTAAGTTATGTGATCTAAAATATTGTGATGGTGTTACCGGCTGAAAAGGGAGAAGAAGAAGGTTACCTTTCAAATTCAAATTAAGTTATTGTTATAATAAGCTTACGCACCATTTCATTATTTTTTTAAGATGCACTGTTTTGTTATTTTCTTAAGACACACCGTTTTATTTAGAAAGAAATCTTCCACATTCCTATAGGTGCTAAGGGAATTGTTCTAGAATTGTTATTCAGTTATATAAGTGTAACAAACTGCATAGGAGAAGGCAGGAAAAGAAATGAGAAATGAATGACACTCCTGGAATTCAAGAAGACCAAGAAATCACCTTTCCTGCTAACTACCACCCATAACCTCCATGGCTAAACACTAAACCTTATTGTCTCTCTCACGATTATGTTCAACCTTCACCATTGTTGCACTGAATCCAGATTGGTTCCTTAAGTATCCCATGCATAACATATAGCTTAATCGAATCCAGATTTAGTAGTTCAATACACAAGCCTGAAATAAACCTGGTTGTCCTTGATATTGAAAGGTGAAATAGCCTTCTAGGCCTAGTAAGGGAAATTAATAATATCTCAGTTAACCACAAGACCCTAGCAGATGGAATGTGGTGGTTATATAATCTTTTTTGTAAGAAATTTCCAGCAAAACAAAGATCAAACCTTCATGGTGTTAATCGTAATGCCATAATACCCTTATACAGTTGAGCTAATATCCGATGAAAGCAAATGCTTTTGAAGCTGCAGATGATCACTGCCAACCATCGATTTGTCTTTCCTATGCCACTTATCAGCCTCCCAAGTGCACTAAGACTCCACAACCTTACCAAATTATAATTTCCTTTTAAAAGAAACTAAATCAGAATCAAGATTCCATAAAGCAATAATCCTAGAAAGCACATCTATAGCAACATAAGAAGTTGCAATCTCCTCATAAAATGTATATTTTTCCTTATCAACCCCCATTAACTTTTTAAACATGTGACCTCGTTCATTAGACCGAAAACACTATACATCAAAAAAAACCATAAAGCTTAATTTCTAACAAATCAAACACTAAAGGAAGTATTTAGGAAAAAAAATCAATTATACGAAATGATATAAAAATTTTAAAAAATAGCAATTAAAAGAATGTGAATGAAAAAATAAATTCGAGGGCAACTACAAAGTTTTGATTGGAGAGTTGAAATTGAAAAGAAAATTACTTCAACAAAAGAACAAAAAAAAATAAAAGAATGAGAACCAAATTGGAAAAATAATATACTATAAATTTGGATTGAATGATATAATTGAAAACCAATAAAACTTTTATAAAAGGGCCAATGAAGAAAATTAAAAAAAAATCAAAAGAAATTGGGAAAATAATATATGAAAAATTAGGATTGAATGATGAAATTGAAAATAAATAAAACTTTTACAAAAGACCAAGAACAATAATCAGAAATCAAAAGAATAAGTATTGAGGTTAAAATATTAAAAACAAAAAGGACAAACTTGTAATTCTTAAGGGATGAGAGAGAGAAAGAAAAAGAAAAGAAAAGAAAAGTCCACTAGTAGCAAATCATCTCACCGCCTTCAACACACGTCATATCAATAGAAAAAGAACACGATGACACTTTCAATGACACAACAAAAGAGCATTTTCTGTCATTGAGAGTCGCCATACGAGTCGCCCAAAATACATGGACGCCTCCCTATGATGGTGGTGACTGACACATGCCAACAATTTTCTCCATTTAATTAATAATTAATTTGTATAAAAAGATCAAATCTTCCTCCGTGAAACTGGCAATAACAAAAAAAAAAAAAAAAAGCACCAATATGAAAAGACCAAAAGACAATTGCATGCATTGTTTAGTTACTTTGATTCCAAGGCTAAACATGTCATTTTACTATATGTTAGAAAAAAAACATAGATTTTATGCTATAACAAATGGAAAAGATACTCATATTTCCTTGTTAATTTTTTAATGACTAATGATCTGTGTAAAAAAACTAAAATACCTCAAACAGCAAAGTCATTGAGTTTTTTTAAGAAGGGAAAAAACATAATTATAATATTGTAGTGAATAGTGAATTGTGTGTAATGAAAATGCCTACAGTTTTAGTTATTTTATTTTTTACTATATTAAGACAAAAAAAAAAAGGACCTTTTAAATACAAAACAGAGAGTACATGGATTATATGAAAACATTAACTCTATGATTTAATATTTATTTTAAAATGAAATCCAAGCCCAAGAAATAGCTCTTTACTGTGTAATTTAACA
>Ga0325402_1004528_pt1 | contig 12817 bp, 8 predicted proteins | sample PopdelMetagenome_22_FD_207212 | JGI IMG/M metagenome (GOLD analysis project Ga0325402, IMG submission 207212) | Populus deltoides microbial communities from Bellville, Georgia, United States - Xylem-PdKOR-R3 | ecosystem: Host-associated > Plants > Phyllosphere > Stem > Wood/Secondary xylem... | reverse complement strand
GTTCGTATCCCTTGTATGACATTGCGGCCTAGACAAGGGCGGCTAAAATTAATTTTTTTTAAAAATTATTTTTTTAGATTTTTTTAATATATTAATATCAAAAATAAAATTTTAAAAATAAAAAAAATATTTTCATGTATTTCTAAGCAAAAAAATACTTGAAAAACAATCACTATAACACTCCAAATACTTATTAGAGGCAGACTAGCGGTTCGCGCGGCCATGAGCTAATCTAATTTTTTTTTATAAAAAAAATATTAAATCGATGAAATTATTTCTAAAAAATAAAAAAAATTGCATCATTGAATCGATTGAATTTTATAGTCTTAGCTAAAAAAAAAGGTAAATAAAATGAAAAAAATTGACAATGGAAAACAAGTAAAAAAACTCGACTCGAGCTCATCCAGGTTAGCATGTCAAATCTGCGACTTGGTCGTGACATTAAGGTATAAACTTGTCAGAAGTAAATTGAATAAAATCATGAAGTTAAACTAGGTTAACCCGTTAATCTTATGATAATGGGTATAAGATTGAGATAACTTCATAGAAAGAAAAGCGAAAAAGAAAAACACAAAGACCAATTCTCAATCAATCAAATGTTAAAAGATGAAATTAAAAAAATATATTTTTTAAAAAAATTAAATGTTGAAGGATCTTCTCTAATAATGAATAAAAAACTAATTGAGAAAACGATAACCCCGTAGAAAGTACAATGAAAAAAAAAATCCAAAACTCAATTCTAAATAAAATATTGAAGGAATAAATTGAATAAAAAATATAATCCAAAACAGATAAAAAAAACCCGTGACCTGAGTCCACCCAGGTAAGCATGCAAAATTTGTAACTTAGTTATGTTACTGAGGTAACTTCGTCGAACGCAAATTGAATAAAACTATAAAACTCAATCATCAAACAATCCAATTAATGTTGAAGAGTGATATAACACTGTTTATTTTCAAAATATGTGAGAAACCCAATAGAAAATAAAAAAAATAACGGAGTCCAATCTTCAATTAAATAAATGATGAATGATGAAACTGAAAAAAAAGCTTAAAAAAGAGAAAAAAACTAAGCAAACCCGGATAAATCTCTTAAACCTGGGTTAATCTCTCAAAATTGTAACTTGTAAAATCCTAGATTCGAGCTTAATCAACAAGCTCAATTCTCAACTAATTTAATGTTGAAGGATGGAACTAGAAAATATATCAATTTAAAATTTTTTACAAAGTAAAAACAATAGTAATTAAAAAAACAATTATCAAATTTGATAGGAAAACAAAAGCATAAAATGAGAAGGAAATACTAAAAATGAGATGAGGAAGAGGATGTTAATTTTTTTTATATAAAAAAACACTACATGAACTTTTCTTTCAACCATATTTTTATAGTGAATTTTAAAAGTTAAAAGGTTAAAAAATTTATTATGATCATAAAAAGAATTAATTTTCACAATTATTAATCTTTAATTAGCCACTATAAATCAATTATAATTTTTTTGTTGAAAAAATTGTTCAGATTTTTGAAGGGTTGATCAAATCTTAAAAAGAAGAACTGATCTTCAAGAAATCTTTGCATAAATTTTAAAGGATCATAAATTGTTTAAAGAGATCGTTGAGACCCCTACAAAATTTCAAAATTATTGTTTTCACTATGTTTATGTATTTAAAAAAAACTAACAATTACCAAAAAAACTGAAAGGCATTAATAAAACTAAGTGACCCAAGAGATTTTTCCCTGTTCATTTGAATATTGAAATGATGCTTTCACCCTTCTATAAAAACTAACAAAACTTGCAATGGAAGGTAAAACTATTATTTTCAAGGGATTCATTAGATGTTATAAAATTGATGGGTCATAAATCGGTTATCACACTTTTTTTATCACAATAAAATGAGTTTGTTGCCCTTGAAAGCAAAACAATATATATATTTTATGGGTATCATTATTTTTTTAATATTATTTGCACAATAAAATTATGTTGATATCTTTGAAAACAAAATAAATAAATAAATAAACAAGCACCAGGGCCTTGAAAAAAAAATAAACTAGCACCAGGGCCTTGAAAAAAAAGAAACTGTCACCAGGGCTTTTTATACTTTTCCTTTATTTAGGCAAAGTAAAAAAAAAAAACTATTTAAAATAATAAATTGCATGCTAATCCGATTGGAAAAAAAAGGATGGACCGACTACTAAAATATATCTCTATTGCTTTTCAGACTATAAGACGGACATCAATTACTTCAAGAAACCAAAGCAATCAAAATATTTTTCCGAGTCCCAAACGGAAGACAAGATCCCTATATATTCACTCAACCAGCCTTGCAATTCTCTATCCAAAAACAATTCCTTCCCCGTGCTCCGTAGTCTCTAGTCATCACCGATCTTTCTTCTTTCAAGCCCTTTTGTTGCATAAACATGGCCCGTTCTGTGATTTTTCTGGCCGCCATCTTTCTTTCTTTCTGCACATTGTCATGCATAGCACAACAACAACCATGCACGACCTATAAATTTTCAAACAACAAACAGTTCTCTTCTTGCAGCGACTTGCCTGTTTTGAGCTCCTCTCTTCACTGGAACTACCATCCATTATCCAACAGAGTTGAGGTTGCCTTCAGGCATACTGGTGTGACCGATCGCAGATGGATTGCTTGGGCTATCAATCCAACTTCAGGAGGGATGATTGGTTCCCAAGCAATCGTTTCTTTTCAGAGAACAGATGGAAGTCTTGCGGTCTATACTTCGCCTATAACAAGTTATGGAACGCGATTCGAACAAGGAAATCTTAGCTTTCCTGTCTTGGACTTGTCTGCTACTAATCAGAACAATGAGATGATAATCTATGCAAGCTCAGAGCTCCATGAAAACATCAGCACAGTCAATCATCTCTGGCAAGTAGGCCCAATGTCTGAAAACACTCCAATGATGCATAGTGTTGCTCCATCCAGTCCCAACGTCAAATCCATGGGGAGTTTGGACTTCCTTTCAGGAAGGATTAAAGCGACAAGAAGTTCTTCAACAACACTGAAAAATGTCTATGGAATATTAAACACAGTAAGCTGGGGTATTCTAATGCCTGTTGGGGCCGTCATTGCCAGATACTTGAAAAGGTTCGAATCTGCAGGCCCTTTATGGTTCTACTTGCATGTCAGTTGTCAACTGCTGGCCTATATTCTTGGTGGTCTGTCTGGATTTGGGACTGGAATATTTCTTGGCATAAGGTCTCATGGAATTGAACATAGCTGTCACAAAATCATCGACATTGTCCTCTTCTGTCTTGCAACAGCGCAGGTGTTTGGTGGTCTGGTCAGACTTGACAAAGATAGCAAGTATCGTCCCTTCTTCAACTAGTTCCACTTCCTGGCGGGTTGCTCAACACTTATCCTAAGCATATTCAACATATACAAAGGATTTGACATATTGCACGCCGTAAGATTTTGGAGGCTTACCTACAGTGGTATAATACTAACTTTGCTACTGGTCACGCTAGTATTGGAAATATGCACAAGATGGTGCCTGCCAATAACTAAGCGTTCGATGTCAAATACCGTGGACAAAAACACATCCACTGTCGCTGCAGTAACTGCAATGGAGGTTTAGATTTGGGAAGCGTAATGCTGCATTGGAACATGCGATTAATTAAAAGAGAAACTTGTCTGCAGTTGGTCTAGGTGCACTACTAGTGGAGGAGGTTCTGATGGAAAATATTTGATCTACACTGTTTTTAATTTGCCCAAAAGTAGTTTTTCTTTTTAATTTTCATTGTTTACCTGTAATTGACTCACAACTTCCTTTTATATTGAATAATTATTATTTGAATCCTTTATACTGATTCTATTAAGCTTGGGATCACTATTTGTTTTTCCTACTCTGCTATCCCATGCTATAAAGGAGCAGAGGGCATGTGCAGGTTCTCGAAACAAGTTGACTCTTGTCAAAGTGGTGAGCTCGATGAAGGTATTGTAATACTCAAAGTATCAAGACATATATGAATCAACCTTTAATGGGCTACCCCCATGGTTAAAGGTGGAAAGCTACCTGGACTCTTAGGACTAAGAGCGAGAGACTCACGAAGAAGTAAGGCGTGGTTCTTAGGGTAGAACAGAGGGCAGACGCAACTCCGGGATGAGTAGACTCTTGGAAGAGTGGTGAGCTCGTGATCATATTGAGATACTTAGATAATGATTGTCGCACTTGGAAATAGAAATTTTCGTTTGAGGGGGTGTTGTAAGCCTTGATGTGAAGCTTGATAAATCATTCCGGATCGAGCATGGTTGATAAGCTCGAAGGGGAATGTTGTGTGTCCCAGAGACAAGCGTTAACACTTTTCAGATGTGAAGTGGCAGACCATCTGGTTGTAGTGATCCTTTTGTGTGAGAAAAGGTGTGCTTTGGTGACTCTGGTGATTGAAAGATGTGGCAAGTACCTGTAAACTTGACCGAAGATGCTTTCAGAATGGTAAGCTTGGAAGAGCTGCAAGATGCAAGCTTGTGCTGAAGAAGCAAGATGACAGTTGCCCCACATAAATGGCAAAGGGGGTGATTGTTGTGATATTGCCACTTATGTGGTAGCAGCCCTACTCTAGGAGAGGGTTGCCATTGTCAAGAGCCTGGAGCTGGAGTTGCACCAACCATGTGCACCCATCCAAGATGTCAAAGGTTGGCAGCCACCACTGTTGAAGAAGAGCTGGAGTTGGCAGCTACCTTTGTTGAAGAAGAGCTGGAGTTGGTGGCACCATTCTTGCCTATAAATAGGCAGCAAGAGAGCAGAGCAAACTGAGCAGAGGGTGAGAGAAAACCAGTAGAGAACAAGAGAGAAAGAGGGGCTGCCAAGGGCAGCAGCCCTGCTGCCATATGCAGTAGTGTATGAGAGCAATGCGAGTTGAGTTTGAGTGAAGTGATCCTCCTCCTCCATGTGTGTTATAACCCTTTCTCTATATCTCTAATAACATTGACTTCTCTCGTGGATGTAGGCGGTTTTGCCGAACCACGTTAAATATTGTGTCTCAGTGTGCTTAGCCTCCTTTGAGCAACTATCAGTACACCACCGGTCCGCGCATGGGGAGCCGGAATCCCTAACATGTCTTTGATGGATTTCCTTTGATTTTCCTTGTCATTAAACCCGTTCTTTTGTGGTATTAGAGCCAGGATAGCTGCATTGCAGAATCTGACAACGCAGTTGTTAGCAAAATTGGTACCAGGATATTGTCGAGGGAGGAATGCAGTGGTTATGGGGCTGGGATGAAGGGGATGATAATGGGTCATACAATTCCGGAAGCTAGGAACAATGGGGGCTTATAGTAATGGAACATTTGGGATCAATGTAGAATGTCAAAAGATGTATAATGAGTTGCCTAACGTTTTGGAGATCAACATGAATTCATAGTTATGAGAGATGTCATCGAAACCTTGGAATCAGAAGAAAAAAACACACACACACAGAGTTAAGAATGCCTTATGTATTCCAGATAGAGGACCAAAAGAAGTAGAAATTAATTGATGGCTTGGGGATTTCACGTTCGATTTTGACTAAGAACTTGATTATGGTGGTTTGGTAGTTTGAATTGTGGGGTGCTGTAGAGGGAGGAATGCAGTGGCTTGGTCGAGGAAATTTTCAGATTCGGTGGAAATGCTTTGTGATTGTTCTTCTCCTGAACATGTGTCTACGTTTGCTGCATGGATGAAGGGGAATTATCATGGGGCACACAATTCAGGAAGCTAGGATCGATGGAGCTTATAATGATAGATTATACAATAATATATCCAGCCAGCTCAGATAAACCTAGAGAGTTGATTAATTTGACATTTGTTTCAAAAACACATGGAAAGAGTGAAATTTCTTTGCTGAGTGCACATTATTGCCCAATGGATACTATCAAAATGGCATCCACACAGCACAGAACAACATGCACACACACAGGCATATGAGATGTACTTGTGTCTGTGCAATGCGTGTGTAAATTTACGTGGAGAGACTTATTTCCAAAACAAATAAAAAGAGTGTGCTATGTGCAATCACACTTGTATGAACATGTGCATCATGAGTGTTTGTATATATGTAATTGATGGGCTACCATAAACTGGGTATGCAGGCCATAGGAATTGTGTATGTTTCGAAGCATGACAGTGCACAGATTTATGAAGTGAAATTATGCACAGTATCCAAGTGTTGATTCTTGGATAATTAATGCACCAAATCTGAAGCGATTTTGAGAAAAAATGATTACTTTGTCTTTATGCAATCTAATGGTGTTAGAATTGGCATCTCTTGTTAAAGACTTTTGGTTCAGATTGAATTATTTCTTTGGTGCACCATATTGAATTGTTTGGAATTCAGTTGGAGAAGTGTTTGTTAGTCGAACTATAGTTTTAGTAAATTTTCCGACATGTTAGGTGCAACTAATTAAAGAACTCTTGAAGCTGTTGTGCAGATAATGTAGTAAGAAATCAACAAGAGGTTGTGTCCCAAGTATCTGATCCCAAGTCTACATGAACATTTTGAAACATTCAATCAAACAAGTTGATATGATTCTTTACAACTCAAAAAGTTATTTTGATACATGCAACAAGCTTACTTGTTGGATAATTTTACAATATGGGAGGAAGGTTGTTCTCCTTTTCATACAAATCAACAACCTTCACATTTCAATCAACATTTTTCTTGTTGCTAAGACCATTTCGTCGTGTAGGATTTACATTCAATATGCTTTGTCAATCTGTGCTATTCTTTTCATGGATTGAAAATTATAATTATAAGTATTTTCTGGAAGTGCTTGATTTTTTGTGCCAGATCTAAGCTTTTCACAATATACTTGTTGTAACCCATTTATAGGTACCCTACAAATAAAATAAAAAGAAAAAAAATAAAATAGTGTCGTTTTGAGAGACACTGTTCCTCTCTCTCTCTCCTCGCATGCTGCTGCAAAAAAACCTAAAACCCTATGGCTAGAAAACAGTGCAGGCATGCCCTGCAAAGCCACGCCCGTTGGAGACCTCACCGGTGTCCCCTGCTCCCCATGCGCAACAGCAGGCCGCTCCCCTTTTGCCTATAAATATTGCTCTCAACACTAGTACTATCGTGGAGGAAGAAACGAAAGAGAGGGGAAGTTTTTTTGAACGAGAGAACGAGAGAGAGTGGGTTTTTTCTTTTTGGAAACTGAGGGGGAAAAAGAAGAGAGAAGGGAGGAGTTTTTTTTTGAACGAAAGACCATAGAGAGGTGAGAAACACGACAGAAGAGAAAGAAGGAAAACAGAGGGGAAGAGAAGAACTGTAACCTCTCTCTCTGGTCTCTCTCTCCACCGTTTGAAACAACACTGCCACCGCCTACCTTGCTCTTAAAACCACCGCTTGGAAGAAGAAGCAGAGAAGCAAGGTGACTGAACAAGGAGAAGAAGTAACGCAGAAGCAGCAGAGAAGAGGAAGAGCGACCACAGCCGGCTGCCGCGACACCAACGCCACCAGGAGCGCAAACACAACAGCATTACCCACGCCATCGTCATCCTTCCTCAGCTCATCATCTTCCTCCCACACGCCGCGACACCATTGAAGAAAAAACAGGAACCTGCACCTCTACGTAGATGAAAAAACAGCAGCAAAACACTGCCCTCCCAGTAGACAACAGCACCGTGAGAAGCAAACGGGGAAGGAAAACAGAGGCTGGCGCCTCTGCACGGGGAAGAAGAAGAAAGAACAGATGTTGTCACCGGGCTCCCCAGCCACCGACCACCGTCCCAGCCATCCTCTGGTCAGCTGCCACTAGCATCACCGCGAGCGTACGCCATTACCATCGTCTTCAGCATCATTTCCGCCACCAGGTTTGCTCCCCTCGTCTCTGTGTATGTAATTCCATTCTTTGCATTTCACTGTTCAAGTGAATTATAATTCACTTGAACAGTAATATTTGAATATGTTACTGAGCATGCACGCGTGAGGAAGTTCACGCGTGCCTTTTGTTTTCCCACCCGGGTTAACCCGGTTAGGCCTGTTGGGTCCAGCCCAGCCACATGGACCGAACTAGGTCCAGCAAAAAAAAAACATAAATAAAAATTCTTCAAAAATTATTTCAAAGAATCTGTGATTTTCTGCAATTTTGTTACTGCATTTTTGATCAATATCGGTTTGTATTTTTATACTGTAAAGATACAAATTCGGTATTAAAATACCCGGTTTTCATTAAGTCATCAAAAAGAATTTTAAAATAAAAATGTTTTGTTTTCATGTATACGGCCTAGTCTCTCCAAAATATATAAAAACAAAAAAAAATCCTTGCATCATATTTTCATACAACAGAGAAAAATTTCAAAAAACATTTATGTATTAGCATGCGTTTTGGCTCTAATAACCAGTTTATTAAAGCCACGAGAACTAGGCCAATATTTCAAAAATTCCAAAAAAATTATTTGGTTTTCTTTTAATATCTGGGGTTACGGCCTTATACGTAGGACGTATTCCGGATATTAAATTCTTGTTTTGAGGATAGATTTACCCGATAAGATAAGGATCTCCTTACCGATGATGACTTTTTTTAAACCATACCAACAACTAGAAAACACGACAAGACTTTAGATTTTATCAGACAATAAAGTAATGCAGCTTACCTTAGGTAGGACGTATTTTGGGGTGCTAATATCTTTCCTTTACGCAACTAGTCCCCGTGCCCGATCTCTGAGACCAGTTAGGGTTCCTAGTGACCAAAATACTAGGTGGCGACTCTCATTCCATTTTTCACCGATAAAAGACTAGATTTTATTGTCCCTCCATATTTGCCAGATAAAGATAGATATTATACATTTTAGATTGAAGTAGAATATTCATCGCGACGCCGCACACCTGTGATAATACTTATGGGATGGGAATGATCTTTTTATTTCGTAGCAAGGACATAAAAGAATTACAGGTTGATTTCTCTTTATTTTGAATGTATGCTTCTGTATGGTCTAGAGACATGCTTCCACAAAGAAGTGTATATAATTAACTAGAATTACTCATGTTGTTTACATCGGATCTTCATTAATCATCAATCCATGATTGAGAAATATCTATTGCTTACCATTCAAATGTCCAGTGCATCATTATCCTATATTTATGTCGTGGACAGGGTTTTGCTGCAGCATCATATGCATTGCTAGGTTTGTACATTTTCTTCCTCATGGACAGGCTCTCTATTACTTTTCAAGAACAACTCCCTAAAATGTTGAAGAGTTTGAAATACTTCAGTTGTATTATATAGAACCAATGATATAAATTCTGGTTTTCTTTATATATTTTTTCTTTTCTTTTTTGTTGCTTTCCTCACATTCTTCTTGCCAACCAAGCTTGAACTTTGTTTCAGAGTGGGAGAAGACCTTACAGTTTATTGCCATCATTGGCCTCAGTCAGGTACACTTTCATTTGTTATAGTGCTCTGGTTAATGTTTCTTTCACACACACATAGATGTTGATTTCTAAGCTGATAATGATTAAAACAAACTTCACACATTCTGATATTGTGCTAATACTCAGATCCTTTGATGTAATCCATGAAAATAGCATGTATACGACCATTAAGCTAGATTCCCTTTGTCTATTTTGCATGTGTCCTAGGGAAAGGTTTATGTCATTGTTAAATTTAGTTAAGTGAACCTTGAGTTTCTCTAATTATTAGTTTCTCACACTCTGTCAGACTATTTATCAGCGGGTTGCTTCTTACAATGGCCCTGAAGATTTTAAACAAGATGTGTATTTATGGTGTAATTGGCACAATTTTGTAAATCATAATGGAAACCAGGTCTGAAATCAAGTCTATGTTTATTCATGCTCAATGAATTATATAAGACGCACCTAGTATCATGTTAGATAGATAGGTGTCATATGTTAGTACAACATTATTTAGCAACCCAAATCACATGTTTACTGGGACGATGAGTTTTTATTAACAAAATGAACCTTGGTGTTTGCACAGTAAAGGGCACGGAAAAATTTATATATAGCAAATCTCTTATGTGTCTAAATGTTCTTTCAACACTAGGTTCTTGACCATGTTCTGATCATGTCAGAAGTCTGAGTCGTGTTGATAAGCAAACTGCCTATGACATTATCAAGGTTCATATTTCCTAACCTCCACCAGAAGTTTAGAAGTTATTTAATCATTTTCACAGTTGGATTCTTTTCAGTAGTTGGATCATGTTTAACCAAGTTTTTGGATTGTTGAGATCTTGATTACCTGGGATTTCAAATGCTTCTTTGAAGGCATTTGCTCTCTCCTGTTAGACTTGGAGTCGAGGCATTTTCATGGGCAGCAGGAAAACTGGAAAACAACCGCATTGGTTTTCCTACGTCACCTTCATCTTCAGATGTTCAAAACCGGGTGCTGCAAGCTGCTGCAAAGCATGAATCCCAACTATCTGAAACTGAAGTTCAGAATCCATCACCTGAATCAGTGACTCCATTAAATGAGAAAGTAGATATTTCAGAAGCATAGGCATCGAGGCAGCGTTTATTGGAGTGTGGTGTATAATTATTGGAGGCGGCATTAAATCTAAGAAGATCACTTGGCTAAATCTAAGAAGAGGTCTAGGTTGTGGCGATGGTAGACACACTCATAACTTATCTGGTAAACACACTCATAACTTTCAGACGCCTTCAATCTTGTCAAGAGATTCTATGGATCCAGTTTTATAATGAGGCTGGTTAGTTGTAAAGGTCCCGAATTCTTCTAAATTTGGTTCAAAAAATGTTTATTTAAAGAGTTATAAAATATGCAATAGCAGAATCTTGAATACTTACTGTTTTTCTTTTGTTGTTAGTATTCATTAGTTAGATGGTTGTTACAGTTAGTTGAGGAATTAGTTTTAAAATGAGGATATAATCTAGAATTTTTGAGTTTATTTATAATGAGCCGAGATCTAGAATTTTTCTAAATTAGGTTCAAAAAATAGGTTCAAAAAATATTGTCTGAGCTAATATTGAGTTTATTTGAAAGAGTTACAAAATATACAATAATAAAATCTCGAATTTAAAGTTTTTATGTACTTACTGTTTTTCTTGTGTTGCGTTCTTAGTTTATGTAATTTGGTTAGTAAATGACTATAGTATTCTGCATGTGCAAGAATAAATGCGCTCGATGGTTGTTATAGTTAGTTGAGGAATAACAGAAAGTTAGTTCGTTAGGCAGTTGCAAGGGAAGAACAATATTTACAGCTATCTTGAAAACCAAGTAATAATTGAAGAACAATTTGCAGTAATTACAAAACTCTCTCCCCCTTTCTATTTCTTTTATATCTCCCAAAATTTTCTTTTGAACTTTTTGTCCGCCGGTATATTTTCATCAAAGTCCAGATACACCCCACAACCTTTCAACTCGGAAGGCCTTCGGATCTCATGACCTCCCTTCCCAATTCCATGGTTGTGAATAGAATGGTAGAATTTAATTGTAACTTCATTGCCAGAATATTCACGTAAACGATTTACCAAATTGAAATTACTGTAAAGTAGAACCATGTGATCCGAGTCCCATTTCTTCATGTTAAATGTTGTAACATTTGTATTCCCGGAAGCTAAGACGACTTCATCATCACCATCATGCTCACCGTTTTTACTCTTAACATGGTAATCACAATATACATTAGCATCATAACGATCATCGAATTCATAAAGCATGTCCTGGGAGGGAAGAGGGAGTAGAAAGACAAGGCAGAAAGCAATTCCCTTGAGCTGATGACAATTTGAGGGCAACTGTATGGTGAGTGAAGATCCAATTCCTTTGTCACCGAACCATTCTGGAATTTCACTCCCCGGTAGAACCATTGGAATACTGCCAAGTGGGATCTCCTCTCCGGACTGTAACACAAAAGTCACATTTCGAAAATGTGATGAATCAAGCAAGAAAGAGAGAAGAAAGAAAGACAAGGGGGTTAAGAGAGATACCTGAATTTCCAAATGCATTGCTGCTACCAGTGGTTTCTGATCCAATTTGACGCAATTTGTAAAATCCAATCCTAACTCTAATCTACCGATATTGGTGGTTTCTAGTGATGCACAGTCATGTGTTGTTATCTTCCTCAGCGAAGGGGGAAGCTCAGGTAACGCTTTAATAGGTGTTCCATGCAAAGTCAGTTCTTGCAAATGTACCATATCTTTGATCGATAAGGGTAGCTCTTTAATAGGCGTTCCATCTAAATATAGATGCCACAAAGATATCATATGCTTAAATGATATCAAAGGTATCTCTTTAATGCCTGTTTTACTCAAGTAAAGATAACGCAAAGATTTCATTGGCACTGTGATTTCTGGGAAGCTCTCAAGTTTTGAGGAACCAATCATATTCAAATTGTAGAGTCTTGTGAGATACTGGATTGATGAGGGCACCTCTTTAATAGCAGTTCCTACTAGAGATAAGTCTTTTATATCCTCTAAATTCTCCGGAAACTTGGTCATCTTTGAGCAACCACTTAGACAAAGACATTGCAACTTGCCAGTAACTGATTGTGGAACTTCTTTGATTGAAGTTTGTTCCAACCGTAACCATTCCATATTTTGTGAAATCGTTGGACACGTGGTCACATCTAGGCACTGACCTATAAAAAGTATTCTGAGAACCTTTGAATCAAGCATTGGAAAACTTCTAAGATTATCGCAAGCAGAGAGATCAATTTCTTCCAGCTTGTCAAGATATTGAAGAGATGACGGAACCTCGGTTAAACTTGGACAGTCCACAAGTCTTAAGGACACTAAATTTTTTGCCATTGATAGATCTGGCAATTCCGTCAAATATGGAGAGTCAGATAGGTCGATTGTTCTTAAATTTCCAACATCCTGTCAACATAAAAAGGCATAATTAGAA
>Ga0325402_1004526_pt1 | contig 12824 bp, 8 predicted proteins | sample PopdelMetagenome_22_FD_207212 | JGI IMG/M metagenome (GOLD analysis project Ga0325402, IMG submission 207212) | Populus deltoides microbial communities from Bellville, Georgia, United States - Xylem-PdKOR-R3 | ecosystem: Host-associated > Plants > Phyllosphere > Stem > Wood/Secondary xylem... | reverse complement strand
GCGAACAAAGTGAAATTAAAATCCGCATATTCTACAAACACAATTGTATTTGCAACAGCTTGAAATGATAATAAGATCTCAAATGCAATCGCATATCTTCTCTGGATATGCCTAATGTAATCATCACAGGTTTACAACAACAATTCATCGAAAAACTAAATAGAGAAAGAAAAATGGTGCAGAAAAATCCACAGCCACCCAAATTAAATGTCCCATTTCACTTGAGAGGAATGAATCTGGAAGTGTGTTTCCAGGTCTTCCATGCATAACGGGCTTGCAAGAAACTGAGAACCCAGCAAGATAATGGCAAATCATCTCGGGCACAATGATCATATTTCTAAGATGAGTCCTGAAGGGCTCTCTGGCTTCTCACCATCTGGGGGCCTCCCTTTTCTGTTCCAAGCCACCAAAAAACAGAGTAGACCACAGACTATACTCAAAATATACCATACCATAAAGGTTTAACCGGAAATTTAAAATTTTCTTTTAAGGCAACTTGATTTGGGAGCCAGCTTTAGAATCTTCTCTTTTCTAAATTGTAACAGTTTGATGCATTTGTCACAAACAAGTCTCGAATGCAGCAATCTTTATCAATCACTTATTTTGTACAGCTTTATCAACGTAAATTGAAAATTCGGTGACCTGCACATGCATGCTTGCAAGCATGAAAGGGCATGGAAACATGCACACTGAAACTTGCACCCAAAATAACTTTTGCAGAAGTTGCACCACAGAGACAGTCATCAGAACTCTATTCAATTAGTAGCTATACATATCGTTTCTCACTTCTATTGAATAAACCAACCTTTCTGTTATAAACCCAAGAGCTTCTTCTTTAAGTTCTCAAAGTTCTTAAAAGCTTTTAATTATCCGGCAATGCATCATTCTTTAGGATGAAATTGTTTCCTCATGTAATCGAACATTTATAGCTGAGAGAAACCATCATGAAAGCGAAGCATAATTTCCTCAAAATTCTATCTAACTGATTCCAGCAAATTAACCGATGATTGATGGTCCAGAACGTTACCAGCTGATTTATTTATTTTTATTTCATTTTTTGTCACAACTGCAGCCTTAACGCCATATCCATTCCATGTCATGTACTAGCCTCGATTTTCAAGCCACATGATACTAAAGCGTAAACATACAAAAGAAAATAAAAAAATCACTAACAGCAGCAAATCCAAATCTCGAGCACCATGATTGCAATTGCAGATCAAACTTGATAAACACAAACAAGAGACAAAAAGTGAAGAGATAAAGAAAAGAAAATACATCCCACAATGTCAATTCACTACTCAATACCAAATTGCAGTGTGATTAGCTATCTTATGAATTCATAAACAAATACAGAGAGATATAGAAGAAAAGAAATTATCTTACAGCTTTACGCAATTTCTTGATCAATGCCATTGGCTTCCTCTTCAAACCTCTCTGAAACCTATCATTGCAATAAACCCAAAACCCTAAACAAATTAATATCAACAAAAATAAAAACATGAGAACTGAACTTCTTCAAGGAGAGCATCTAAATCAGCGCCTCTGAACTGAACTTCTTGAAAGCTCTCTTCTTTGGCTACCCTCTCGCCACTGTTACTTTCGCCTCCACACCCACCTGACATTTATATGAAAAAAAAAAAAAAGATGAGAAAGGTAGCCATTGAAGGAAGCAAGCGAGAGCAAAGGAGCGGAGATTAGGAAAAAATTTGGACCATTTCTCGATTTGTGCGTGTCATCCTTGCGCAGGGGCCATGCTAATCTTCTCTGTATCGTTCCAATTTTATCGGATGTCCCCGAAGGGACAACTCCTAAGTCTCAGCTTCGCCACTATAAACACGTCATGTGTTCTCTAACCAGACGATGTGGTATATCTAGTCCCGTTGCGACTACGCGTTTTGCTCAGTTGGGTTGGCTCTCAACTTGATTACGTCACCACCAGTAAACAATTAAAGGGGCTTGACTTGGGGCGATGAAATATTTCAGCCCAGCCTTGTTTTAGGTGTCACCCGCCTGTATCGACGCCTGTTACTTAATTAAGTTTAAGATATATTAAAATTAGTTTAAACAATAAAATTCTCAAAAACAAATATTCTTTTATTTTGGTTTCAATTCTTAATATTGTGTTCTTATTTTGACTTTAGGTGCTATTATTTTGAATGATACGATATATGAGAGATATTGTAGAAATATAACTAAAACGAAGAAAAGAGTGTTCGGAGTATACACCAAAATATGATTTCTCTTTTCTTTTCAAGAATCAAAGAGGGCTAGAAACCATTTTAAACTTTTGATTAAAGATTTTTAACTGTTATGAGACTATTTAGCAAACAGAAAACAGAACTGTGTGTATGTTTTGGAATCTATTTAGCACAAAATCATATATAAGATGGTTTTTTTTTTTGTTCGGAACTCAAAATTCCCTAGCATGAAAATATAGAAAGAAGAGTTTTTTTGTTTTTTTTTCAAATGTAGTGTTGTTTCCTTCTATTCTTAAATGTCTAAACACCATTGCTTTTTCTCTCCTTCCCTGCATGATTGCGAGTCTGCGACATTAATTTCTTGTTCGGTTGCTTGCAGTTCAATTATACTTCAACAGCAGAAAAGAGCAACTCTTTCGTTTCTTGACAGAGGTACGTACGATGTGTCTGGAACAAGAAATCTACAATGGTTGCCAATATAATATGTTAAAGATGCTTCAGTACTGCCCAGCTTTTGGCCACACAGATTTGTTCATATTGTTACCTACTACTGAAACTACATAATTTTGCAGAGATTAATTTTACAGCTTCGGATCATCAGTATGAAGAGGGTTGCATCGCCAGGGAAGAAGGCTGTAGCAGTGAAGCCGAATAGTGTGAAATCGCCGACGGTGAAGAAAGGAGTGACCAAGAAGGCGAAGAAGTAAAGATATTCATCTAGAGAGGGTAGTGATGCGAGTTCGTTAGCGGAAACAGAAATGTTATTTTTCAGGCTATTTTTAAGCTTCTTTAAATTAAATATTTGGTTTTTTTATTCAATGTAATTTTAGTGTCTTTATATATATATATATATATATATATATATAGCGAAAAAATGTCATTTTCTGATGGTGTTCTTCAATGGCGTTTTGTCTAATGTGCGCTCCGTTTGTCAGCGTGCTGCAGCGAACAGTGATTGCTGATACGCAAAGGAATGTCATTTAATAATAATGGTTTTGATTTTTTATTAAAAGAATTGTAATTTTAATATATTTTTAATGAAAGGAATTCATTTTTGTTCTTTATAAACGAACATGTCTGCATGAGGGCAAATGTTATTTTTATTAAGAAAATGCATGGTAAAAATATCTCCTAGAAAAGATGGGTCTGGTCTTCCGCAGTGGCTCTCCTTCATGCCAAGTACAACTTCTGCGTGTTGTTGCTGAGGGAATTAAAGCAAAGCCTTTATGAGCCACCTGATTGATTACTTGGACAGCTGCAGTCTGGGCTATCCTTGCAGTTGCAGATGATCAAATTAGAACAAACAGTAGATGACATCTTGATCTGCAACTTCTAAAAATTCATTAATGGCCTCGTCATCGTTGGATTCAAGTGCTTAGTTGGTATGCCTGAATAGGGCTTGCTCCTGTTGAAGACTCCAGCCCCGAAAACTGTCCGATATCATGGCCTTCAAGAGTTTGGAATTCCTTATTTAAACCAAGGGCGAATTCCTCCGGCCGAGCTCCACCACTTCGTAAGTAATCTGCAATCTGCATCACAAGCCCCAATCTTGCATTTACTTTTTAATAACAATCATCTTAGGGCAACTACGGCTATGAACTTTGAGTTCAAAACTCATATTTTATGTGCATTGGCAAACGATAAGCAAAAGGGATAATCATGCTGTTGTTGTTGCTTACGTGATTGGCAAGAGCCATCCCACTCAAGGCTGCAGACTCCAAATTTGAACCCAGCAGCCAGTCACCACATATACCAGCCCTTCCATGAGGGTCGAATATGCATGGGATTCCTGGAGTGTTCGTTGGAAGGGCTGCACCCCTGCACCACAAAGAAGATAGAGGATAAATTCAACCCGCTTAAAAGGACCAACATTTCCATGATATTCTGAATTTGAAGAGAACTCCTGCTTAGCACACGGAGAGAAGTGGTCAAATTATTCCCAAATGGCAGTGGCATAAGTTCATTTCTCCAGAAAAGCAGTAAGGTCCTCAAATTGCTTCAAACGGATGGCAAATATCACAAGCTTTACAATGGTGTCTCAATGAAGTTATGCAAATGAAACCCCGCAACTTCTACTAAGCATGGTATCCATAAGAAAGTTATATTACCATAGCTGGACACGAGAATAAATGGGCTGTTGAAGTGAGTCTTTTGGTAGTCCAAGTGCAGCTTCAGCACCCTCAAGCATGCCCGTCTTCACCTTTTCTGCTGTTGCAGTTGGGATATTTTCCTAAATATCACATTTGTGGCAATTGCCACTATCAGGAAAAAGTTTACTCATCATATACAAACCTTAATACTCCAATAAGAAATACATATGGCTTAATTCAAATTTCATTTGGACAATTAGAGAGACTACTCATATATGTTAATGTTTCCAGTCTTTGATTTTCCACTTTATTGAATGTCTCTACCCAAAGCTGAAGGCTAGATTTCCAAAATTTAGGCTTGCATAATTGAACCATTACACAAAGGCTTGGGTCAGGTTGAATACTTGAATTCTGTTCATCATGTTTTATGCGCTTTTCCTGATGGAAGAAAAGAAGTAGAAGAGCCTAACCTGTGGAACCTTGTTCCTCTTTCCGTAAGCTGCAGTGCTAAAAAAGGTCCAACAGTGAGGACCATTGGTTTTAGAACCCAAAAGCTTTGCGGAGTTGTTCCCCATCCATGAGAGAGAATCAACTCCTTTCACAAAGGCTCCCTCAAAGGGAGTTGCACCAGTTGGAATAGGAAGGGGATCCTCAAATGCTGCCAGCAGGGCCCATATGGAGCTCAATCCTAGCGTCTACAAAAACAGAAAGGTCAAATCAATATTTCAAAACTTATAGGCAATATAGAAGTTGATAAAGATGAAGCATAGGCTACCTTACAGTGAATAAACAAGACAGTTTAGAATATACCTTCATTTGTCTTGCAATGAGAGGCAAGCCTGATGATGCAAGCAACCGATTTGCACATTTTCCTGTCAATTCAATAAACAAGTTATTGCTCCCGAAAGCCATGGGTGTATTGCACAGAATGATAGCAAGCAATTAAAGATGGTAAACAGTGATTGACAGTCCATGAACCACCAGGAAATAAGATTTATAGATTCATTAAGATCCACAAACCAAGTATTACCAACGAAAAAGTAGAGAACAGCATGCTTTCAAATCTTCAATGTGTGCTTATGTTTACACAGAACAGAAAGGAAACTACACTCAAACTAATAGATTTTATATTGATAACAGAACAAATGATGCAAGCACACTGTTATCAGTATATGGGATTGCAAACTGTGAAACACATTCATCAGTAAGCCCGATTCACCTGTTCTAACCAATAAGGTTTCAGTTCAGTTCCTACTTATTCCATCCTATATTCTTCACTAGATGAATTTGAATGACGAAACCACATGTCACCTATTCGCTTGTGATTTTGTCCAGTTTTTTCTTCAACTCTCCAGAAGAAATACAAGTGAAAACATTAGATGCTTGCTTGGCTCTTTAAAATACTTGCCACATTAGGAGAATATCAAAATCCAGTTGGTCAGTATGCATTGTTGTGTAACTATGCAACCAATCAGTATTAAATATGTCACAGTTTACAGAAAAAACATTGGGCCCAGTCTAAACTGATTTTTAACTCAAATACCATTTCACTCACAAACTCATAGAGAACTTTTCTCACTTTCTTCCCTAAAAATTAATCTGTCTATGCCACGTTTACAACTATTACAAAGCCAATCTGGGACATGGACCAAGGTAGAAAGTATTGCCAGGTTGTCAGCCAGTGCATACCCAAAGTAGCACTTCACGATCATGAACCACATGGGGCCAAAAAAACCCGACCAAAATTAATTTTATCACACCTTCACTAACTTTGAAGCAACCCAGGGCTGAACAAAATGCAATTACCTCCATCTGTTAAAGCTACACTTTCCAGACAAAGAGACATTCAGGCTAGTCCTAATGTCCTATCTCTAAATAGAAAAGATATCAATAATCTTCATTTCAAAACACTAAAGCAACAGAAATGCATTAGAAAAATCATTGAATTCATGTGTTGGCCAAAGTAGAATAACACATCTACTTCAGCATAAAGAAAACACAGTACAGCACTCATAAGTGTTCAAAATGCATTTATTTTCTCTTGTTCCAAAGGTACCCCTTCTACTTATCGGGCTGTCACCCGTGTGATACCATGTCAGAAATTTAATGAAGTGCGGAAGCTTTTTATTTTTCGGTAAGAATAATAAAATGCTGAGATATGGCCAGAATAGGTAAATGAAAGAGTACAAAAGCAAATGAGAGAGATGTTGATTCACCATTATGTGCTATAACAATGATATCAAACTGCCCACAAGGTTTTCCATTCTCGCTCAAGTGCCACATCCCATTAAATGGTTCAAGTTTACTTATCCAGCAAGGTCTCACCACATTAACCATGCAAGTCTGCAGCAAGAATCAAGAATCTGCTTAGCAGTGACCTTCAAGGATATCATAGATAGAGAAAGAGCAGTACTATAAGTACCAAAGAAACTATGTTAATGGCTGCTGCTTTATTTGTTCAATAAAATTTCACCTTTACATTCTCATGATAAGAGTAGATGAAAGCTGATGAGAAAGCAACAAAATGACGAGTAGTTAACAAATTGACGAGAAAGCAACAAAATGATCAACCACCTGAGATAATATTGAGTCAGCAAGAGAACGCATTCCGTTAACGCTAATATATCTTGGGGTTGAAGAAGGAAATGGAAGAAATTGACCTCCCACTTCAAGCTCTCCAATTATACCTTGCCACTGTCGAACTAGACCTTTCTCCAACCAGTCATCAACCAACTCAGAAAATCGAGGATCACTCACAGTAAAGAACTGCGCCGCATGATCAAATATCAATGGTTGTGGATCAATTACTCTAGTTCCCATCCTCCCTCCCAAACCATGAATCCCCTGAAATAGCATAGCTTGTGAAAAACCCAACATTGCATTAACTTTTTTTTTATCTGCAGGAAAATAGAGTCCAAATGTCTACTGAACTGAAATATGTGTCAAATAAGAATGATGTTGTTTTCATTTCTGCAAAGCAAAAGCATAAACACAAATGCAATAACATTAATCCAACTATTAAACCATGCAGCTACGACTATCAGAACTTAAACAATTACTATTGATCATTTGATTATTACAACAATTATTCATTCTAGAAGTTATAAACAAAAAAAACATAAAAGTTTTTTTTTTTTTTGTTTCAATACATTTAGCATGCAATTAAGTAAAGGAATGTTACTGCCTTACCTTTATACAAATACATTAATCTCCTTCACAGAAAAACAAAATCAAATTCTAAAATGCAAGTATGCAGCCTTTCTTGTAAGCATTCACAACACAAAATATCCACAGAGTGATAAAAAAAAGAAAACCCAAATTGAGAAAAGAGTACTAAAAGGAAACAACTGACCAACCGTGTCAAAAACAGTGGACTTGACCCCTCTTTTCTCCAAACTCAAAGCACAAAGCAGACCAGCCATTCCACCTCCAATAATCCCTACATGAGGATCGCTTGATAATTGAGAAGTGAAAGTAACCTGTTCTTGAATGAATGTTTTCTTGAGAACTGACCTTCTAGAGGTACCATATGATGATTTCCTGGTTTTCTTGGATGTGGGTTTGCGACCATCCATGGTGGGGCTTTTGTTGTTTGGTTTAGAAGTGGAGCAAGTTAGAGTTTTTATGGGTTCGGAGCGTGAAGTTGAGGGTGATTTTTTATGGGTTTTGATTTTGAGAGTTTGGAGAGTAAGAGAAGAGAGAAAGGAAATGGAGGGGATTGAGTGAACCAGAGTGGCCATAGTTTTTGGAGGGAGAGGAGAGAGATATGGAGAGGCCACAGAAGCTTAAGAAGAGGCATCAAGTACACAAGCATATACTTATATATATTTTAAAGTAAGGAGTTTTATCAACTGTCTCTTGTCCTAAAATTTTAAACTCAAGGAAAAACTGCCTTGGATAGTTGCCTAGCATGTCCATTTGTTTACCCCTTAATAATTTTCAGAAAGCTACCATGTTAAATTTTAATATTTGGTGGAGATTAAATCATCCTTTTAAAATGATTAGAGGTTTGAAGTTAATTATTCTGATGAATTTCTTACCCCTTACTGGCGAGGATGGCCTGCTTTTTTTACCGAATTGGAGGGATGCTCTTGGAAGTTCAAGGATACCTACCACATAGCTGTAAAAGCATGCACTAACGAGACCCTGTGGCTAAAGACTGCAACCAAATCCTCTGCAAGTCCTGTTACGTAATCACCCAAACCTACCTTTTGTCCCTCCCTTTAGACAAGACTGTCGCTCGTCTACCTTATTGGAGGTGTGTGTATCGACATTCGACACTAGTCAGAATATTGAATGGTAATGCAACCAGTCAACTCCGGGAATGTGGATATTACTTGCCGCAGATTCCAACATTGCATCAGTTCTACGTCTAGACCATACCTCCGAAGTTTAAAATGGTTGATATCCGCCAGCTATCAAATTTTCAAAGCACGGCAATGACAGAATATAAGATTACAGATAGAACAGCCTATGGGTAGAAACTTCATTCAAACATCAAGAACCTCGCCCCGTGTACAATATAATGTAGCAGTTACGAAAGTAGAGGTTCTACAAGTTACATGTTTCAAAATGAAGAAAACAACCATCTAACCAGACCAAAACTAGTGCCTTGAGTTTCCAAATAACATACGCAGGAAAACCTCTTGGGTGATAATACATCAGACGAAAACAACAGATTCGGTCCATATTAGAATCAGTAACTCTTTTGATAACATGATATGTACTGATATAACTTACATAACATATACAATTCACAGACACAAACCGTTTGGAAAGGGGGGGAAAGTAAGAGAAGAAGAAGAAGAAAAGGTCATCTCAGCTGAAAAGTAGGCTATCTCCTTTCCAAACATCCAATATGATGATTAAAGCAAATCAAGATGTTTTCCCACTTAAGAGTTAGTAAAAACCAGCAGTTCATGATTGAACAGATATGTCTGCATTTGTTGGCCCAGCAATCTTCTCGGGATCTGCTTTTGTTGCAACATGATCCTGTTTAGATCGGTCTTTGACTTTGCGGATGCCATTAGCAGTCTGTGGACTTATCTGAACCTTAGCTTTAGCAGTGTTGGCACCAGTTGAATCCTTGTGGCTACCAATGCTGTGGCGATGGCGAGCACAATGTTTGCCCACGTCCTCCTGAGATGTTCGAACCGCATCACTGCAGCTTTTTCTCCGGTTTAGTTTCGGTGATTGTGGTCGAGTCAATGGTAACTGGAACCAAACAAAACCAAGAATTGAATTATATTGGCATTAAAAAAAAGCTGCCAGTAGATTTAAATCAGTAGCCTTACACAAGTGTGCATCACACCAGCAAATAACAAAATCATAAACATTTTTAATTTCTGGCAGTTCCGAACTATGAAGCTTGAGACACCATGGCAGAATGCTCTGAGCCTTCAAACTACTCCCCCTGAACAAAATGCTAGTTGCATGCCACCTTCCCTCGCTTTTCTTATACTGTCCAAAGGTTTTAAACAACTGTGGTCTTGAACAAAATTAAGACTCAGTTCAAAGAAGAACAGACTTCTTGCCTGAATGCTCTGAATAAAATATTGTTTCATGGAAATAGGTAAATTGCGTTCTGAATGAACTAATTAGACCAATGCATCTGGTATCCTCTATTTGTCGTGATTTATCTATGAAGTGCTGCATAGATTTTTGCTAGTTTCATTTACATGTTTAAATCAAGAACCAGCAGAGAACTAAGAATAATATCTGGCAGAATACCTTCTTGAGTTCAACTTGGGGTGGAGGTGGCTCATGGTAGAAACTGGGCACTGGATTTGCTTTGTACAGCATGCTCTTTCTAAGCTGCTTAATGGCTGCTTCTTGCTCTTCCTAGAATGAAGGCAGAGAAATTCACCGGGTTATTAATTGAAAAAAAAAACATCATAGTCATTGACTACCTATCCACAAACTTGCATAAAGAAAAGAGTATACCTTGGTCCTTGCCTCAGCCTGGCTTCGCTCTTTCTCCAATGCTCGGTGCTTCTCTTCCAATTTCGAATAATACTAAATAACAAAAATATGAAGATAACAAAATCAATAGAAATCCATCAGTTAAGAAAAAGAAGAGCAGACAAAGTTTTATATAACCATTATGTTAGGAAGATACCTCTTTCCGCTTTGCTGCACGTTCAGAAGACCTAAAAGTTGGGGCAGTTCCAACAGTTACAGATTTAACAGTTCGTACAGATGCAGAAGTGCTACACATAGCTAAGGATAGCCAATCGGTAAAAATATATAGCCAGAATATAGTTGGATTTATTCTATAAAATTTCAAGCGGTTTTAATTTTTTGGCAGAAAACACAGTTTAAAACCCTAAAAATATCAAGTGCCTTAAATCAGACAAAGGATACGATGAAGTCACGGACCAACTATCTTCTTCATCATGATGCTTCTTGTTATCAGGTTGCAAAGGCTTCTTTGCTGTAGAAGGTGAATTTTGCTGAAGGAAAGAGCATGATTCCAAATATCAGTGAAAATGTCAAATACAAATACATGACAAACAAGCTTTTTTTTCATGTGTATTTGTGTGTCTGGGTGGGGTGGGGTTGGTCAATAGTGCTCTCCAAATGCCAAAATGAATTAAGCTGCATGGTTTTTCGTACCAGTTAACTTGAAGGTATGCAAAGGAAGTGAATCATATTTATAAGCGAGGGTTGAGATATATATATATATATATATATCTTACTGAGAAATCCGTTGTCAGGTAACAAGCTCGACAAAATTATCCAAGGAGTGGACAACCCCAACTAAATTAAGTAACGATGCATGCAATCGCACCCACAAAATATCACCAGGAAAAGCAAGTAGAAAATGGCATGTGCATTGAAACAGAAACAGAAAGTCTCACTTGTTCTCCAAGCATGTGTTCCAAATATCTTAAAAGATAATATCTTCATTCCAAAAGAAAGACGTTTTCAAAATTTTGAAAAGAGATTAACACGAGCTGTGTTCTGCTTAGAGAATTACACTGTCGCTACTCGCTAGAGTTTACTTCAAAATGATAGATTTTCCTTTTCCCTAACCCTACAGCACAAGGTAAGCATGAATGTAGCTTATCTACATGTCAGGTTTATTTCCAAATTCCACTTATAAAGATAGAGTTGGCTTAATCTGACATGGAAAGATAATGAGTTCATTATAGCAGTTATTATCAGTTTCAACCAAGTCATGGAGTATGACAACAGCATCCACCAAATGCAATGTCGAAAGTTCCAATTACCTGTGAATTTTTCATACTAACAGGGGACTGTGTATTGTTCGAATTTATGGAACTGTTCCCACCAACATGCTTGTCAGTTGCCAGAGCAAATTGCTGGGGGACAGTTTGATGAGCACGATGAGCATGTTTATTTCCATTAACACCAGTTTTTTGTGAGGGAGAACTGGAATTTTTATCATCACTCAATTTCTGAGCTCCAGGTTTCTCATCTTTTCCATCAGATGGGTCAGCATCAAAATTTGTGCTTTTGACACCAAGCACATCTTGCTTCTCTGATTTTTCAGCAGTTTCTTTCTCCACATACTCCTTTGCTTCAATGACAGCTTTTGAAAGTTTTGGAGAAATATGTACTTTATCATGAGATACGCCATGAAACTTCGCTGCAAGACCATTTGGCTTCTTCTCCATGTCTGCACGCTGAAGTTCTCGCCCCATCAAACTGCACGAAAGAAGACATTTTTAATTCATGAAAAAGAATCACTTCCTTAAAATAAAACCAAAACAGCCTGTAAAGCAAGAACTATTTGTATGTGGTGCCAAAAGGTTTCAAATTCTGTTATTGCTTTGAACAATTTTTTTGAAACAAGTAGAAACTGCCAGATGTGTAAAATTCAACCAAGAAACCTAAACACTTCTATCCGATGATGGTGCAAGACAAATCTCAGTGTTTAAATTGAAGAAAAGATGGCATGTCTCATTGCGAAAACAATGCATATTTAAACAGTCAAACAGATACGCCAAGGAAAAAGAAAGAAACAGAAAGTTAAAGCTGGAAAGAGAAGATCTACAAATAACTAACCATAAAAAAATAAGTGCAGGAGGATTAAGACAACCAGTTTAGAACAGGATATAATGTGCAGAGAACTCTTGAATCCAAAAAATATAAATTATAACTCAAAGAGCCCAAAAAATTATGTGAAAAGTGAAATTCCTTGTAAAGCTCTGAACATCAGCACTCTTTATGTATGCTCTAGTAGGTATCGGTTAGTTGTCCAGCTAGCTTGATTTTTATCAAATTCCATGCCTTGACATCAACCACCACATCTGCTTAAGGATAACTAACTTATCGTCTAACTAATAAAAAAATTATTTTTCTTTAAAAAGTAAATAAAATACTCTTTACACTGTAATTTCATCAAAATTTAAGCGGGTGATTAAACTGCAAAGAAAATAAAGGATCAAACCGCAGCAAACCGGCACAGTATTTTTTTCCCCCAGACAGAACCAACTCTATATAATTATAAAATTCAAGAACAGAAAAGAAAAGGGTATGTGTTGAAACCAAAAAAAAAATCAATTGAAGA
>Ga0325402_1004525_pt1 | contig 12825 bp, 5 predicted proteins | sample PopdelMetagenome_22_FD_207212 | JGI IMG/M metagenome (GOLD analysis project Ga0325402, IMG submission 207212) | Populus deltoides microbial communities from Bellville, Georgia, United States - Xylem-PdKOR-R3 | ecosystem: Host-associated > Plants > Phyllosphere > Stem > Wood/Secondary xylem... | reverse complement strand
TTCGCAAAAAGCTGTTGAATTGCATTCATTAAATCTAAATCAGAGAGCAAACTACTCGATAATGGACCAGTTTGTGGTTCCCGAGTGAGTATAAAAACTTTAGTGCCATTATACTAAAGACCCAACTCAGTTTGAAGACTTATAAATGGAAGATATAATCCTCTTCAGTTATAAAGTCCTAATAACATGCACTTATAAAGTAATATATATGATGTAAACTGACTGTTTACCCATATGGAAGATTGCTCCATTCAAAGTCTAACCACTACCATGTAAATGTTCTGCACCTCATCGGTGTATTAGCAACTGAATCACTTCCCAAAATCTTCAACTTCCATGTGCTATTGCGGCCTAATTAAAGTCTTTTATATCAAGGTTAGACGAAGTAAATTTTACGTGGATATTTAGTACAGTTTTATATGGAGTATACACACGCCTAGCTTATCTACTCTATGATACACTGCCGGTATAATTTTGAATAATTGCTTCTGTACGTATAATCAGAATTACCAATTTTGAATGGATTCTGGTCTCTCAGCAGGATTACCAGAATCATCATGGTCATAGAAACAAGTGATCAGGTTCTTGTCAAAGTGTCTAAATCAAGAGTGGTGATTTTTTTAATCTTGCTCGTCAATATTTAACTCGTTAGGTAGTGTTTGTGAATACAAGTTTGTGAACAAGCTCTTGTGAGTGGAGTATTATGCACAAGGGAGCGCTTGTTAATTTCCATATTGTATTGCTTGAAAAGCTCCTTTTAATCTTGCTCTTTATAAACTCTCTAGGTAGTGTCATGCGATGAATGGCTACTGTGCCAGGAAACCAATCAGATATGGAAACGTTGCCGTTATAGGTGGCCCCAATCAAAACTCATTCTATAGTTATAGCAGCAGTGTGATTTGTCAATCAAAAAAATCTGGCACTTGGGTTTAAAGAATTCTCTTTGTCCGTGATTGTTCTGGTAGTTAAAACCCACTGTAATTGTTCATGTTGTTAATTTGTTGTTGCAAGTTTTGCTCTTTGGCTTGCTGAGACTGCTGATAGAGTTGTTTTGACATATTAGCATGGGTTGTATAGAATGTTTTCCAACAGTTACAGTGTTTCATGAGCAAGGAGTTGGCTTCATAATTCATGAAAACCCACTGGCTTTATTTTGACTCTCAGTGCAGCAGCTACTAGTGATTTTCAGTGCTCCCAAGCAAACGAAATAAGTTTCCATTAAGCTTCCGGCAGAAAGGAGTTTTCCAGCGGCGGTCAATGTTTGTCAGCAGAATACTATTCTGGGTTTTAAAATCAAGAAATAACAAACTAAATCTACAATGGAAGCCAATGTGCTTGAAGTGAGTCTTTAGCTTAAGTTCCTGGGTATGGAAAGCAAGGGGAGATGAAGCTAAAGAAGGAAATAAAATAGGCTCTCCCGATCAGGATCTGTAACTATATGAAGGGAAATTAAATAATCTTTTTTTCCATTATCTTCCTTCCAAAAGACTTGATTCCTAACTGTTGTTGTGAAACTCCATCCGAACGAACAAATTAACTCGAAAACCTGATAACCTAAAACCTAAGATGGATCACATTTATAATTTACAAAGCTAAAAGGAATCAGTAATTTACTGTGTAAAATTAAAGATTCAAAATACTGTGGTTTGGAACAATATATATTTCGACCTCTTTGTCTTTCTGAGAAAAACTGGCAAGGCTTGCTTATTTATAGAGGTAGTTTCATCAATTACCGAGTAAATTAAAAGCTGATTGGTCTACATTTTTTTTTCACAGTAAAAATGACTTTTTTTACTCTTAAAAACAAAAAAAGTCATATATATCTTTTATTTAAAGGTATTTTTATCTTTTCGGGTTTAATTGAAAAGTAAATTATTGAAATTACTCCTCGAAAACCAAAAATAAAAACTGAAATGCACAGGGGCATTTGTGTATTTTTCCCTACGGTGTTTTCAATTATAATCAATTTGAGAGATGGGAAGAAATGACTTTTACAAAATATATAATATTATTTAAATGGTCAATTGAGAGGCGCTTAATTAGGAGCTCTTCGAAAATTATGGCGGCACATGCAAAGGCTTTGCATAAACAAATGACGGTTTTAAGACGGTGATAGAATACTCTCGGCCCTACGAATCCAGACGACACATGTGCCTTAATTTTTTCTGGTTCGCCGCTTCTTTTTTTTTTTTTTTTTTCCTGACGCTAACATTAAAAAATTCAATGCAATCCTCTAATTAATTTTTTTTAAAAAAAATTATTTCATATTCTTTTATTTCATATTTATTTTATTTAAAATTATTTATAAAATTATAAGTTTTTTCTTTAATTTTATCCTTTATTAATATTTTTATATATTAGACTTGATCTTCATTTTTTTAATTGCTATTTATTTTATTTAAATGATTTTTTTAAAAAAATTTATTATATAATTTCATTCTCCTTAAGTTTTTTTTTCCTATCAAATTTGATTATTTTTTTACGATTTCATCATTCTATATTAAATTTGTGAGTGTTGAGCTTATTAATTGAGATTGGGTTTAGAGCTTATCAGGTTGCGGGTTTGAGAGATTAATCCGAGTTTAGGAGGTCTGCCCAAGTTTTCTTTTTTTTTTTTCTTTTTTTAATCTCATTTTTTTCAATTTTGTTCTCCAAATTTATCAGTCATTTTGAGAATAATACGAGCTGCCTCAGGGTTTTTTTTTTGGTCTTGTTAGATCTAGCTTTTTAAGAGTTTTGATTTTTTTAATTAAATTAAACTAATTTACTTCATCCTTCAACATTGAATTGGTGTTGTATTGCTTCAGGTTTTTTTTATGGTCTTTGTTACATTTTTTATTTTTTATTTCATCTTTCAACGTTAAATTGATTGGATATTGTGCTTCTTAGTTTAGCCTAGGTCTTGAATTTAATGGCTTGTGAATTTGAGGGATTCATCTAATTTAGAAAGTTCACCTGAGTTTGCTTGGTTTTTTTTCCCTTTCTTGAGCTTTCTTTTTTTAATTTTCTTCTCAAATATTTTCTTAATTCTTTTTTTCCTATGGGATTTTCCATTCATTTAGAAAAAAACATGAGCTATCTTGGATTTTTTAAGCTTTTTAAAGAGGATTTTTTTAATTAAATTAAATCAATTGATTTAATATAAGTATAAGATACTCGCTTAATGGTATTTTCTTGATTTGCTTTTTGGACTTTTATTTTGACAACACCAGCAATCTCTTAAAAACACTGATATCACATGAATATTTTCTTTTTTGCATTGTGAAAAAATTGGCTCGAGCCATGATATAGCACGGGTCATCTTTCTAGTTAAAAAAGCAAAAACAAATTAGTTATTTACTATCGATTGGAACAATGTTTTAACGTAGTTGTCTTTCTTAACAAAACTAGCAAGACTTGCATCCAAGGATATTTTTGCAATTTCAAATGACTCACTAGGTTTTGCCGAATTAATTAGGAGCATATTAGTCTAAACACTTTTTTTACATGATAGAATGATTTTTTTTACCCATAACAGAAAAATGACAGATATCTCTAACTTGGAGGTAATTTTTGTTTTTTCAAGTTTAATTGCATAGTAAATTATCGAAGTTACCCCTAGAATAAAAAGAAAAGAAAAGAAATTGGTATGCAAGGGCATTTTTGTGTATTTTTCTTTTGATGTTTTTAGTAATAATAGATTTGATAGAGAAGGTGATACGTCTTTTACCAAATATATAATATTCTTTAAATGATTAATTGATAGATGCATGGGAGCTCCAAGGAAATTATGGCAGCGCGTGCAGAGACTTTGCATGGCTAAATGGTAGGCTTCCCAGACGACGATAAAATCCTCTCCCGGCAGCCCCTAACTGCCCAAACAACACATCTAGCTTCATCGTAATTAGTTTGCTATCAATGTACATTTCTTTTTTTTTCTATAAAAATACATTAACTAAAAAAAATTCAATGTAACCCTTTAATTAGGTTTTTGTTTGGTTTCTATTTTTTTAATTAGTATTTGTTTTGTTTGAAATAATTTATAAAATTATAATTTTTTTTAAATTTATTTCTTGTGAATTTTTTCATATGTCAAATTTAGTTTTTATTCTTTTAATTTATATTTTTTTTATTTAATATGGTTTTTACAAATGATTTTTTTTAGTTTCATCCACCTCGAGATTTTTTTACCATTGAATTTGAACCTCATTTTTTTATTGCTATAAACAATGATTTGCTAATATCATACTTGGAAAGAAAAGAAAGAAAAATCCGTTGGAAACTCATCGTCACTCTACTATTGAAACCACTCCACCATCAGAGAAGGCTCACCAAGACTATTCTAATGCCACTGTAAAAGATTGCACTATAACATCTAAAATGATTGTACGAGTTGTCAGAGTAACAATCTAAGAAGCAAAAAAAATAAAATATCCTAAAATGAGTATCTAATGCTTATATTTAATCAATTAATTTAATTTAATTTAATTCAAAAATAAAATCACTTTTCTAATTCTTTTAAAAGCATTTTAGTAATTCTTTTGTGCTATAAAAGTTGAAAATACCTATATGCCTTCCAATCAATTTAATAATGACTAATAGATTTTGTAAAAAGATTATTCTACCCCCAGTAATCGGTCCAATAGTTTTTCAGGGAAAGATAAAATAATAATTTTATTGCATCGATTCATATCTTTATGTACATGGAATATTGAGCCTCCTTAGGTTTTTTATAGATACATTTGATCAACCCCTTAAATCTAATAGATTAAGCCATGACCCAATAATACAGAGTTATATACATACCAAGTTTAAGATATAATCTAAAAAATTATTGTTCAAAACTCAAAAATATAATTCTTTTCTATTTAAAAAAGATGTTATTACGCAAATATTGTCTTCCGAACTTAGTCACAAGTTGATACAATAAATTGTTGGCATAGAAATAGTTAATCCTTGTCTTAATACAGCCTAGCACTAAGGTAGGATGATGAAGAACAATTAATGATCAATTAAAGCAAATAAACAAAGGAAAGGAAAGGGGAATAAAATATAGAGAAGGTAATCGACGCAACTACTATAAAACTATACTTAATTCTCCAACTGAGTCTCTCCTAGTTTTATTTAATTTTTCTGGATTTTAATAATTTAATATATTATTTTGTAATTGGTTTATTGTATCGATTTCTAGCAAAGACATTCTTGTGATTTCAATTGAGTATTATTATTGGGATTTACAAGACCTAGTATGTGGTAATTAGTCTGTGATAGAAAAATAATTGTTTATTTATTTTTTGACTTTTTAAAATGAAGTAGAAAGTCTTACTTGTGTCAATATATAAAAAATAAAAATAATCCCTAGAAGTATATATAAAAAAATCAAATTGTTTTTAAATAGTTTATTTTTGAATTTTGAATTTGTTATTTTTCTCAATCAGTTTTTTACTGAAATTAGAAATCTGACATGTGTACTCCAAGTAAAAATTAATGAAAAATTGAATTGACTACTGACGGAGGAATTTCTGCTGGCTAATGGTCCAACCAGGGACCTAATTGTTGAAATTGAAACTACAAAAATGTCTTTGCTAAAAATAGATACTATATGACCCTTAGTATGAATTTTTTTATTAATATGAATATCCGAATTAGTTTATATATATTTTGATTAATTTCATGAATTTTTAAAATTAATGATTATATAAACTATAATTTTAAAATTTATAAAATTTGAATTGATAAATTTAAAAAAATTAAACTATATTATTTATAATTATGACACTTAATATCATTAAATCGATGATAGGTGGCCAGACTAACGGCCGAACTAGTACAATAGAGTGTTCTCTAGGGATCTATAAATACCTGCTTGTCTAGTAAAAGAATTGTTGCTGTAGACTACAATTATAGAGAGGGTTAATAAAATAAAAAATTAAAAGTAGAGTGGCATCTGGGACCCACTCTCAACTTTTTTGCTGCGCACAGCAACTAGATAATTATATTTTGTTGGTTACTGTGTGCAGCAAAGTAACTAGCTCTTTTATTGCTTATAGGCTGGAACATCAGCTCAGCCCACGCGGCTGTGCTGAGTCCAGCCCACAGTATATGGGCTGGGTCAGGGTCGGGTCAGGATGATTGGGCCAAATCCAGCCCAGTTTTTTTATTTTATTTTTTTTTGTTAAAAGAAAAATTTAAAAATATTTGTTTGTGATTTTACAAGTTTCCCGCATATTTTTATGTCATTTTGATTAATATCAAGCAATATTTTTATGTTGCTAAAAATACAAAATTCGGTATTAAAATACCTGATTTTTGTCAAAACTTCCAAAAAAAAACTTGTTTTGAAAAAAGAAAAATGTTTTTGTGCATACGGCCAAGTATCTCCAAGCTAAAAAATCATATGGTGTTTTTTATACAAAAAAAACAATGTTTTAGCATGCATTTTGGCTTTGATAACTTGTTTATTAGAGTCAAGAGAACATTGGCCAAAATTTCAAAAACAACAAAAATTTTATTTTGTTTGTCTTTTCGTATCCGTGGTACGATATTACATGTAATACATATTTCGGATATAAAATGTTTTTTCAATGTTAGAACGGTTAGGTTCTACCTCATTAAAGATAAGAACCTTCTTATTGAGTAGAGCTTTTCTTGAGTCTTAGATAGACAAGACCAACAAGTAGAAAACACGACCAAACCTTAGATTTCAATCAGACAAATAAACACAATGCAGCTTACCTTAGGTAGGGCGTATTTGGGGTGCTAATACCTTCCCTTTACGCAACCAATCTCCGTACTTGATCTCTGAGACCAGTTGGGGTTCCTAGTGACTATAATATTAGGTGGCGACTCCCATTCCTTTTTTTTCATTTCTAAGAGACAAAGAATTCCTTGTCTCCCCACACTTACCAGATATATATCCATACCATGAGGGTGGGCGATCACCGTAACGCTACACACGTGCGATAGTTTGCTAGGTGTACATATTTGTTTTTAGTCGTAGTTAAAATTATGATAAATCTTTACCACCATGCATTATAAAAAGAAAATAACTTGTTTGAAGTACTGCCATTAAATTTAAATAAATGATTTTAGACTCAATGTAGATAAACCTATATTATAATTGCTTATAAAATTAGATTTTAATAGTACTTAAAACAATTTAATTCTTTAGATTGAAGTCGGTAAAACTTTATCATAATTGCTAGTAAAATTGACATGATTGTTTTTCAAATTAAATAAATGCCACTAGCATGCGAAGTAAAGGCAATTCCTTGGAATGTCATTATCAAACAATACTACTAATTTCTTAGGTACACTATATATATATATATATATATATATATATATATATATATATATATATATATATATATATATATATAGTCGTTGAACTATTATTCTTTGTAATTTTATCATCTTGAGTTACATTAGTATAATTTCTTGTGCTTACATTTCTTTTAAATTGCGTTGTTTTTCATAGACAAAGTCTCAAAAAATATTTGATGATGGATGACCACTCGATTTTGTGAAAATCAAATTTAATTATAGTTAAAATTAACAATTAAAAAAAGAAAAACCAACTTGCAAAAAGAACAACAAAACAAACCTCATTTATACTTTAGCATGGAAAACTCCAATTTGATCTCTGAAGTTTTATTTTTTTCATCATTTAATCCCGGTTGTTTTAACAACTCACATTTCAGTATCAAACTTTATTTTCTTCACTTTTCAATTCCTAGATGTCGAGAGAGGAGGGAGAAAATCATTGAGAAATATTAAGGATACAAAACATGCTTGAATAACCACATTCTAGCCACAAAAAATATTGAATTTTGTGTCAATGAGTTAATCTTTTTTAGAGGAGTTCAATGGAGGTGGTGTTTTTTATAATCATTCCAAAAAAAAAGGTAGATCAAAGTTTGTTAAATTTTTTATTCGTTTCATTTTTGTTTTTTTTTTGGATGATTTCATGGTATTTTAGTGTTGAGAACGGATTTATTGAAGTTTTTATGATATTTCTTTTATGTGTTTTGAGTAAAAATAAATTAAAAAAAATAGTTTTTAATTAGGGTCCAAGAACTCGGAACCTAATTTTCTTGTAAGTAAGATGACCAAAAAAACAATTAGCATGAGACTTGTTGCTTGTTAAAAATTAAAAAACTAGAGTAGAAAAAAAATTTAGCCATGCGAGTGGGACTAGGCTTTTAGGCCTGTGCGCGCTAGGATTTTTTTATGGTTGGCCAAGTGCATGGGCTTAACCTCCTAGGCTCAGTAGCTCATGGTTTTTTTTTCTTTATATTTGTTTTTCAATTTAAATATTTATTGATATCTTTTTTCTATCTTTTTAATTTAAAATTGTTTGGTTTATTTTTTTTTAGATAGTGTGATCTTTTTATTTTTATTTTTTAATTTTGTATACTTCGAAAAGATTATTATAATTTTTCTTAATTGTTTTGTCTTATATTTTATACAAATGAGCTACATATATTTGCATGATATATTTATATAAAAAAATATTTATTATTAGAAATGAGAATTAACCTCTAAGATCAAATAAATATAAAAATATAAAATAAAAAGGACATCCAATATAAAACACGAGATGACATCTCGCGCGCTGCCGCGGGCTTATAAAACAAATGCACTTAATAGTGTTATAATTGTGAACCAGTGCTAAATAAGTAATAGAAATTAAAGGTATGATGGAGCAAATATTTCATGATGGAAAAAAAAGTTGTGTTGGTGATCAAAAACTTAGAGACTGGACAAAATGATTTGTAGCAATTTACAGTGTTTTGTGAGGAAAGATACAGTGCTTTCGCCACATGATTTAGCTTTTCAGTTAATAAAAAGCAAAAAAAATTACAACGCTAAATTCTCTACCAACTTAATATTAAAAAAAAAACCAAGATAATTTTGGAAGGAAAAAAACCCATGAAAAAAAACGTTGCAGGAATTGACAATGTTTTGTGAGGAAAACTATAGAGCTTTTCCCAATAAAATAAACTAAAAAACCATTTAGAAAAATATTGTAGCAATCCACAGTGTTTTGTGAGAAAAACTATAATGCTTTTCTTATATGATTTAATTTTATTGTAATTATAATTTTTAACCAACTCAATATTTAAAAAACAATCAACAAAGATAATTTTAAAAAAATCATTAAAAAATCACATGGAAAAACACTACAACAATTCACAGTGTTTTAAAGAAAAAAAATAACAAAGCTAAATTCTTAATCAACTCAATATTAAAAAAAAAATTGACAGAGATAATTTTAGAAAAAAAACAAAACAAACACCAAAAAAATCATGTTGGAAACACTGTAGCAATTCACAATGTTTTGTGATGAAAGCTACAGTATTTCCCCATATAATTTAACCTTATTTGTAATAATTTGTAATTGTAATTCACAAATAACTCAATATTAAAAAAATAAAATTGAAAAAGATAATTTGAAAAAAATTATAACAAAAAAACCATGCAGAGAGACACTACAGCAATCCATAATGTTTTATAAGCAAAACTACAATGCTTTCCCCACATGATTAAGCTTTATTACAAAGTTAAATTTTAACCAACTCAATATTAAAAAAAATAAAATCGACGAAGATAATTTTGGAAAAAAATATTACAAACAAAAAAACACAAAAGAAATTGGAAAAAAACCATGTGAGGAAAAATTGTATCATTCCATAGTGTTTTGTGAGGAAAAACTTGCATTTACTTGTAATTGCAATTCTTAACCAGCTTAATATTTAAAAAAGAAAATTGACAAAGATAATTTTAAGGAAAAACATAACAAAAACAGGAAAAAAAAAACTATGTAGGAAAAAACACTATAGTAATCAACAGTAATTTTTGAGGAAAGTTACAGTGCTTTCCTCACATATTGTAATTGTAATTTTTTACCAGCTCAATATTAAAAAATAAAATAGAAAAAGATAATTTCAGAGAAAATCATAAAAAAACCATGCGGAGAAACACTGTAGCAATCAACAATGTTTTAAAGAAAAAAATTCTCAATCAGTTAAAAAAATCGACAAATATAATTTTGAAAAATAAAAAAATAAAATATAACAATTATGTGGAAAAACATCGCAGCAATCCACAGTATTTTAAAGAAAAAAATTACGAAGCAAAAATTTTAACTAGGTCAATATTTAAAAAGTAAAATCAACAAAAATAATTTTAAAAAAAATAAATGAAAAAAAAGCAAAAATAGGAAATTTGAAAAAAAAAGTAATTTAAAAAAAATTTAGAAAAAAAAGAAAAAAAATGGGAAAGTTAGCATAAATAAAGAGAAAAAACACTGTGGATTACTGTTGTAATCCACAATGAATTGTGTGGGGGGGAATAGTGATTCCCCCACACGATTTAGATATTGTTGTAATAACCAGGTCAATATTTAAAAAGTAAAATTAAAAAAAATAATTAAAAAAATAAATGAAAAAATAGAAAAAATAGAAAAGTTGAAAAAAAAGTAATTAAAAAAAATTTAGAAAAAAAAATAAAAAAAAAGAAAAAATGGAAAGTTAGCAAAAAAAAAAGAAGGGAAAAACACCGTGGATTACTGTTGTAATCTACAATGAATTGTGTGTGGAGGAACAGTGATTTCTCCACATGATTTAGATATTGTTATAATTTGTAGTAACATCTAACTTTGTTTTTATATATAAAATATTTTTTATTGTTTAATTATTGTTAATGACTTATTTGTTGTTTATCATTTTATATATTTTTAATATATATTAAACACGAAAATATGTTTTGTCTTCAACTTTTTTTTTTTAAAAAAATATTATACTCGAAAACGAATTCATAACACAACAAGCGTTGATTTTTCTTGGGTTATAAATTAATCTAGAATTCTATCGCAGTCTAGCTCGGGTAGAGTATCTAACTAAGGACATGTTTGTTTCTGTGTTTCAAAAGCGCTTTTGATAAAATTTAAATTTTTTTTATTTTTTTATGAACTTCAAATTAATATGTTTTTAGTGTTTTCAAATCATTTTGATGTGCTGATATCAAAAATAATTTTTAAAAAGTAAAAAAATATTATTGGCATATATTTTGATACGAAAAATTATTTAAAAAATAACCACAACCATACTGTCCAATACACTCTAAAAAATTGAGTACTTTTCACAAGAAGAAAAACCAACAAGGGCGCATCTAGATGCGACGTTAATTTTGATGACTATAAGAAGTCCAGATCGATCGAGTGGTAGGTGGAGGAAGAGCAGTATCGATGGTGGTGATGCGCCCCGGCAATCGAGCACTTCCTCTTGCAAGAAGAAGAATCAATTGAAGCAACATGGCCGGCCCACAGAATTGACATTTTTCATCATATTGACAATAACATATTGGACCCTATAGTCTACACCAAAATAATGCGAAAGATAATGCTAATGTCACAGCAGAGTTTCTTTTTAAACAGTCCTACCGCTCCCTTTCTGTGCTGATGAATTTAGCCGTCCTGACTCCTGTCTGAGGATCTCATCGATGAAACCACATAATTTTCAACACTTTTGGTTGACTTGTGAGGATAATTTCAGGTGAGATCAGCCAAGTATTACTCCTCATCTTGGTTTCTTCCTTATTTTATATGTTTTTCTGTCAACTTCAATGACCGCATAGCTGAAATCCTTGAATATTAATTAACTAGGAGAACAATATTTCTTTAAACCTAATCAGGGATAATTCTAGGCCAAGATTCCACATGTCACCACTTTAGTTAGGTCACATGCATTCTCAACAAGTTCGGAAGTGAACATTAAGTGTACCAAAGCCTGATGAATTGCACCTGGCCACATTCACTGTGGAATCGTACGTATCATAAATACTATTATAAAGTTTCATTGTTTTACACACTAACTTCAGCAGCAGCAGGCGCCATGGCCTCTCTCTCTGAATTCTTCTCCCACCTATATACCATGGCTATAGTTTTCCTCAGTCTTCTACTCCTTGAGATTGTAATTTTAATCCGGTCGGTCATCGGAAGCACCTTGAAGTCCGATAAACCAATAATTAGCACCACTCAGTACCTTAGACACATCGAAGAAAAGAATCCAACAATTTCTTACAGTAAACAATTGATGAGGCAACAAGATTCAATAGAATGCGCAGTATGCTTGTCCGAAATTTCGGAAGGCGAAAGTGTAAGGAAGTTGATATGCAAGCATACGTTCCACAAGGATTGCTTAGACGAATGGTTGCAAAAATGTTTGGCTACATGCCCACTTTGCAGAGCTAAGGTTTTGCCGGATGAGATTTTAGCCAAGTATGATCGGATGCAGAGTCAGATAGAGTATGATGGGAGTGATGAAGAGATGATTTTCATGTTATCTGCTCTATATGGTAACAGTCTACAAAGAATTTTTTAGCCTGTTGGTTTTGGAAACATTGGTTGTTCTTATATGTTTTACTTGCATATATAGAAACCGCCACATGTAGATATAGATAAGGATATTTCTCTTTTGTATTCATCGATCTAATAATGTTTTTACAGTTTGTTCGAAGATTATGTACATATATCATCAAATACGAACCTTAGTGGATGAGTCTCTTTGTATTCTCACCTGTGATTTTCACTAATGTATGCTTATACAGGTGATTAAATTTCTAGTGGAAATCAAATGAAGCTCTTTCCGGATTTCATATGCTGCAAAACCTTAGTATATCCATAATTTTATGAGAAAGAAGAAAGGTCCAATTTTGATGCTGACCCACATCAGTTCTTGTTGTTTGTTTGCAGACCTTAGATACTTATCTTCTTTTAAGGTGGAAACGTTTTTGTCCCGGGTTTTGGAAAATTATGTACATTTGTATACCCCTTCGGTAATC
>Ga0325402_1004523_pt1 | contig 12828 bp, 6 predicted proteins | sample PopdelMetagenome_22_FD_207212 | JGI IMG/M metagenome (GOLD analysis project Ga0325402, IMG submission 207212) | Populus deltoides microbial communities from Bellville, Georgia, United States - Xylem-PdKOR-R3 | ecosystem: Host-associated > Plants > Phyllosphere > Stem > Wood/Secondary xylem... | reverse complement strand
ATCTAGACTAAACTAAGAAACTTAACCCGACCAACATGTGCTCCAAGATATGAGATGGGATAACCCGACAAAAAAAAAGCTTAACAAATCACAAAACTCATAGCCCAATAATTCAATGTCAAGTGATAAAAATGAAAAAAAAAAAGAAGTAAATTCTAAAAATGATTTTTAAAAAAAATATCAAACTCAAACTAGTTAAATCATTGAAATTGGTGAACCGGTTCATATTTCAAAAATAATTGAAAGAAACTAATTAGAGACAAAATGAAAACAAAATAAATGAAGTAAAGGATAGCAAAAAAGTAAAGAAAAAATTGAGGACCAAAATTTAAAAAAATAAAATAAAATTCTAAAGGACAAGATAAAAAAAAATAAACTAAATGCAACGGATGAAAAAACAACAATAAAATAAATGAGGACCAGATTGTAAATAAATTAAATTAAATGTAGAGATTGATGAAATTAAAAAAAAAATATAACAAAAGCTAAATGGTGTGGGGAAATCACTATAAATCAAAAGACATTTCACTATGGATTGTAATAGTAATTTCGCTTTTAATCTCTCATCTTTTCACGAGATGTTTATTTGACTTTCTTTTTTCTTCTTATTCATTGCTTCTTCTCTGCCACTTTATAATACATAATCTAAGTATTGTTAAAAAATATATATATATAAATTAATGTTCATTGGTGAAAAATCACAAAGAACCACCCATCGAATAAACCTTTTTCTGCTTAAGTTTCATTAAAAATATTTAAAAAATAAAATTCATAAAAAAAAAGGGAAAAAAAAAGAGAAAAGAGAACAAAAAAGAGAAGATAGAATTTCTATTTAAGGAATAAAAAATTCATAAAAAACAATTAACTATTTCAATAAGAAGAGATCATTTGAATTTTTAGATCTAACACGTTAAATTAGATTTTTGTGATAATTTGTTATTTATAAATAATTTCTGAACTTGAATTTCTATTTAGGATACTTCAATGATAGTTTAAATATTTTTTATAAAAAATAAAAAAAATTATAAGTATCAACATTTTAATTATCACCTGCTCAGACTCAAGTCGCTTGGGTGTGACATGGTTGTCTGGCCTAAGCACCTGAATTATGTCAGACCCCAGCATTGAGTTAAAAAAAAAGAAAAAAGAAAAAAAAAGATAGAAAATTTCTATCGAAGAAATAACATATTTATAAATATAAAAAATAAATTATTTCAATAGAAAGATTTGATTTGAATTTTTAGACATAAGATGTTAAATTAGATTTTTGTGATGATTTATTGTTTATAAATAATTTCTGAACTTAAATTTCTATTTAGGATATTTCAAGAATAATTTAAATATTTTTTCTTATAAAAAAATCATAAGTCTCAACATTTTAATCATCACATACTCAGACTTGAATCTGGCATGACCGCCAAACTCAAGATGCTTAAAATATTCTCTATACTCTTAGGCCTTGTTTGTTTGGCGAAAAGTGGTTTTCTGGAATCACTTTCCAAACTTTCATGTATTTGTTTGCCATTAGAAAAATTGATCAACGAAAAACACTTTTTAGTCAAAGAAAAATTTGGCTTGATTTCCATGAAAGTGTTTTCCTTTTATTTTGGACGGAAAACACTTTTCAGAACTTGTGAAAGAATTAGAAATATCATATTATTTGCTGATTATAACAAATTTAGTCCTCAAACTTTTGATTGCTATATATTTTGTTTTGAATATTTTTTTTTTCAATTTCACCCCTTAGAATTTCATTTAATTTGATTTTTATATTAACTTTAGTCCTCATTTTTATGATTGTTATTTGTTTTTCTCTTATTATTTTTTTAATTGAAATTTTTTATCTATCAAATTTGGTCCTTATTATTTTGATTGTTACTTATTTTATTTGAAATAATTTATGAAATTGTAATTATTATTATTTTAATTTCATCATCTTTCAATTTTTTTATCTGTTAGATTTGATCTCAATTATTTTGATTGTTATTTATTTTATTTGAGATAGTTTATGAAATTAGATTTTTTTTCAATTTCATTCTCATTCAACTTTTTAATTTGTAAGATTTGTTCCTCATTATTTTAATAAACTTGAAAAAATATATTAATAAGTTATTTTCCAGCTTATTTTCCATGGCATAACCAAATATTGGAAAATGTTTTCCAACTTATTTTCCATGACACTACAAAACATCGAAAAACAATTCACTTTCTAGGAAACCACTTTTGAAAAGAAAACTACTTTCTAGCAAACAAACGAGACCTTAATATTTTTCTTACATTTAAAAAAATTGATATTGACTCACTACGGAGCGGGAGCCAATATACTAATAAACTTCAAAAAGCATTAAAATTAAAGCAAATAAAAATCAAAAGAATGAGGACCAAACCCAAAACAGATACAAAATGGAGGACAAAACTAAATTTTTCAAGGTCTGACATGAAAACCAAGACCCAGGAGAGAGAAATAAAAGGCAGGAGAAAAAATCCAATCGCAGACAAACCACCGTCTGCCTTGGAGCATGCGTCACTCTAATAACTGCGCCACATCCTTGCGTATCGTATGAAAATAGCGATCGGGTTTTTCTAGCCACTGTAATTGGCCACATGCACCTCCTGAATAGCACGAGGGGTCCTGATGCGTGTCACACATGCGTCAACATATTTTATCAATTTAATAATATTTTAATAAAACAAATTACAGAAAAAAGGTCCTAAGACATACCATTATTACAAAACAACATAGCGCACAGACCAAAACTTCCTCGGAAGCCAAAGATCAACAATGTAATTTTACTGTACAAAAATAGAGGCTTTGAAGTCATTATTCACACAAAACAAACTAAAAGTCTAAAGAGATATACATGGTGGTAAGTTTTCGTTTACAGAGAGCATAAAACCAACAAAATGAGCAAACGACGACCTTCGTAGATCCAGTCTTGTAGACTTTGCTCTCTGCCCTCCCCAAATAAATAAATAAAAAAAGAAGCCTCCATTCTTGTTCTTGAACCCGGCCCTTTCTCCTTCATTAGAGACACGATCTAGAAAACGAACGTGCGTGTGAAAAGATTTGGCAGACCGTAGCAGCAAGAAAAAATTTGAATAACAAACAACAGTAGCAGCTGAATTGAAGACGAGAAAGGGGAAAAAGATAGATGCAAATGCAACTCTTTTTCCATATCCTTTGAACGCTTTTAATCAATTCATTGTCCTACGTACGTGGTTTACATCTTGAAGTCTTTCCTCGATGATATTAACTCCTTTTTTAAGTTTTTACTTCCTCCGTTTCAAAAGTCTAGCTGGGTAGTTTTGGTAACCTTTGGCTACCAGTCATCCTCCCTGTGTTGCCTTCATGTCTCAATTCCTGCAAGTGTTTGCAGAATTCAACACCAAAACTCGATCGTGATTCCTATCTCTTCGTCCAGCGCCATGCATGAGAATTCATCAATTTCTCTCTAGTCGGTTCCACCGTCTTTCATGATGACTAATTCATCAATGCACATGCCAGATTTCTTTGAATTTGTTATGAAAATATATAGAAGGAAAAAGGTCTGCACCAAATTTAAACGAAGGCTGGCAGTGCTGTATCAGAAGCTTTTCAAGTTTTACAGACTTAGTAAAATTTTAAAAGTGATGAAAAAATATTGCATCTAAACAATAAATTTCAGTTTTTATTTTTTTATACTACTCTATTTGCCACTTTCCTTTTCTGTTTTCTCACTGTTAAATTTCATATATAGAATCAAATATGAAGACATGCCCGGGGTTTCATTTCTCAGACTAAAAGCTTTTTTTACTGTGATAATAGTTGGTTTTTTATAGTATTTTTTACTTGAAAATATAATAAAATAATATTTTTTTATTTTTAAACATAAAAATAAACAAAATCCAAGTAAGTATTAGCGTAAATTATTTGTATTAGATAGGCTATATACAAAGCAGAAAACAAGGCACACCCACTTCTACTTAAGGCCATTTTGGAAACCCAAATGACAGACATTATGACCTAATGGCCAAGAATGAACAAATTACCGGGATATATTGGAGCTTTATTTTCAACATATTCAATATTATTAAAAAAAATTTAATGATATACTTTTAACCAAGCCCTAAAAAATCATAAAAAATAGTTTTAATTTGCTAGGGGTTTTATTTAGGATTAATTTAAGGTTGATTATGATCTTATTTAGTGGTCTTTCAAGAAATAGTTAAAATCATCTCGTCGAGATCTTTTTTACAATATCTAGTGTGTCAAAAACGGATCTCCGATGTCCCCACAGTTATCCATTTTTTCTTTCTATTTTTTCTTTAGCTTTTTCTTTTATACCACAACACCTTATCTTCTTAGCTATTAAATCTTTAAACCTTATCTTTTAGCCATTAAATTTCAATAAAATTTTGGGTTGATTTTGACAAGTTAATTATTTTGAAAAACATCTTAATACAACCACTATTCTCAACAACAGTTGTGTATATAATTGATATTACAAAATGCGATTGTGTTTGACCGTTATTTTTAATAGCAGTTTTGTATAGAATCTATACTGAAAAACATAGTTGTGTTCAAACTGTTTTATTTTCCAAATACTTTTTAAATCTACATCATTTTTTTTATCAAACTATGTCATTTTTTAAAAAATCTAATATTTAAAAAGTGTTTGTTACTGTAATGTAACCTTATCTTTTTTTTATTATTATTAATGTGGGTGTTCAGGTTAGCTTGTGCGTATCTTGACTAATCTTACAGTCCCTTAAGTTAATGATCATGTAAACATCCAATGGTCATAAGGGGACTCAAACTCATGACCATTGAAGAACAAATCCAAGACCTAACCAGTTGAGCTACTCCTCCAGTAACTTTATTAAATTACCCTGTTTGGGATTGTGGTTACGGTTCAAAGTGTTTTTGCTTAGAAATGCATTAAAATGATGTTTTTTTATTTTTTAAAAAATAACTTTTTAGATCAACACGTCAAAAAGATCCGAAAATATAAAAAAAATTATGATAGCCACTGGAGGTTTACATGGTCGTTAAATTTAGGACCCGTAGGATTAGTCGAGGTGCGCCCAAACTTGTCCGAACACTCACGTTAATAAAAAAAACATAAAAACAATAATTTTTAATAACAAAAATAAATAATTTTTGAATTTTTAAAAAACTTGGGTTGTACTACGCTGTTCTCTTAAATAGCTTTATATTGATATTTTAAAAAAAAAATAAAAAATGAACCGTTACACAATTACAAAAACTACCTTGGAAGGAATCTTAAAACACAAAATTAGACGTGTGGTATTATATCTGTTTAAGGTAACTCATGTTGTTCTCTTCTGTCAAAGAAACTAACAAAACCGAGAGAGAGAGAGAGAGAGGGAGAGATATTTTTTTCATAAATACCTTGCCAAAAGCACACAAATGTTTTCAGTATTAGCTGATAAGGCTAAAAAGAGCATTCAAGATTTAGGGTTTCTTTGTTATGTTTGTTTCTTTGCTGCATAGGACTACAAGAATCACTAGACAGCAAATTTCACCACCTCCTCCTCCTCCTGGTTTTGTTGCTCAGCCATTCCTTCCTTTGCATTACTGGTAAGTTTCTATCTTTTTTTTATGTTTTTTCCTTTTTGCTGTTAATTTTTTAATTTTTTTAAGTTATGGTTAAATGGGGACTGAAAATAAAATTAGGGTTAGCAACCACCCTTACCTGTAGATGTAACGATTTTAAATTTTGTTTATGAGTGTGTGTGGTTTTTGCATGTGGGTTGTTAAGAGGGGAACTAAGGGAAAAAGATAAAATTAGGGTTTGAAATTTGGAAGAATGGAGAAAATGTAGGTTAGGGTGTTTGAAATTTGTGATTTTGAGTTATAAAGCACCACTCTTACTCTTTTCATTGTGAATTTGAACTTGTTGGCTCTTTAAAAAGGTGGGGTCTTTTTGTTAGGATTTTATTTGGGAACGGGAGTCTTATGGTTTTTTTTTAGGTATGCTGTATGTGTTGTGTGTAGAATCAGAGATGAGTAATAACAAGGTCAATGAGGTTGGATCAGCAAGGGAAGTGCCTGGTACTTTAGAGACAGAGCAGCTGGTTGATGCACAAGAAGCCCCCGTGGAACAAGCTGATAATCCTTCTCCTTCTAATGCTGACGCTGTTGATATCCCTTTGGAGTTGAATTCCCGTCTACAGCAACCCCACCAAGATTCTGCTCTGCCAACCCCATTAGATGATAAAAGAAGCTTAGTCATGCCTAAAGTTGAATCTGTGAAAGATGTCAAAGCCAATGGAACATATAATTCGGAACCTGAAACATGTGCTGGAGACGGCATTGCTATTTCAAGTAGTCATGTTGAAACTTCTAAACCCACTGTAGATGCTGAAATAAAGCCCTCTGACATACAGGGTGCAACTGGTCATGATACTTGGGCAGTTGTTAAGTTGAGTAACGAACCAGCTGAGCCTCAGGCTGGATCTTCAGACGATGAGGCTAAAGGTGATAACAAGAGAGGATCCGATGATGCAAAGAACAATATAGATACGCCTAGTCCCAAAAGTAATGGAAACTCTACACCTAGGCGTACATTTCTTTTGGATGAAAATAGTGGTGGTAGTGAATCGGGTACAGAAGAGGAGCAAAATGATTTTCTGAGTGAGCTTCATAGTTTCTTTAGCGAGAAGAGCATGGAGTTTAAACCTCCTAAGTTCTACGGAGATCTCCTAAACTGTCTTAAGTAAGTTTTTAATGACTAACAGTACCAAATTTCATGCTTTTCATTTGAGAATAATGACTTTTTCAGAGATGCATTTTCTAATATGTACCTTCTTATGGTAATAAGGCTGTGGAGATCTGTGATGAGATTGGGTGGTTATGACAAGGTACGCATTGTCTTAATCCATGATTCAAAACCATTTCCATTTTTGTGTGCATCTTAAAATAACTTCTTTGTTAGTTATTAGTTGCACTTGGTTTTTGTTGGTGAACTTAATAAACTCAATTATAGTAGGGCTAGGGCTAAGCACAATAACCCACGCAGCCATGAAAACACATTTCTGTGCTTTTGTGTACACATAAATTTGGAAGTTAATTTTATGGAAGCGGAGTAATGCTTTGATGTTACATAGACAGGAAATTTAAAAAATTGTTGCCAGCTACTGGGTGAATCTTACTTATAAGCAAGTGGTGTTTCTCATTCATATATTTTATCAGAATATCTTACTTAAAAGCAATTTTGATAGGTTTTTTCATGAGATTTTAGCTGATCTCTATCGTTATAATGTATCTGGCTTCTTTCTGATTGGCAGGTGACCTCATGTAAGCTGTGGAGGCAAGTAGGAGAATCCTTTAATCCCCCAAAGTAAGGAACAATATATGTTGCCATATGTAAATATAATAGTTCAAGCTAGTTATCTATTGTTGCAATATCAAGCATTTTTCATGTGTTTTTCCAGAGTATCTTGCATTTATTTTCTAGCAGCTTTCTTAAACTAGCATGTGGAGAAAAGTCATGAAAACGTGGATTCGAAAAGGTATGGCACATGTGCACTGTCATCAGTGATAGTGAGGAACCTATCCAATTCCATGAAACAGTTATTCGGATTTGAAGATCTAACAATAATAGATCCTGTTAGCTAAGTGCAGACATTAAAATAACTATTAAAGAATACTTGGTGCTTTCCAACCGACATATTATCTTTATTGTGAGTTGTAAGAAAAAAGTTCATGGGGGCTTCTAAATATAAGATTAGAAGATCAAAATCATTGTTTGCACACTTGTTTTGTTAACTTAAGCCAATTTAAATTTGTTTTAATTAGTAAGCAATCAGATAGTACTTGTATGAAAAATGATTGGATATAATTGTTAAGACAGAGTATGTCTGAGGCCATTGCCCAGTAAGTGTGATGTGAGGGATAATCTAGGACATATGAGCAAGAATTTCAGGGAATAGATAAATGATGGCGGGAGAAAAACCAGATGAATTATCTGTATAAACAAATGCCTTGGTGTATCTTAGGTACAAAACTCTTCACATGAAAAGGTATTAGCTATATTGACATGTTGCAGAAAGTAAGGAATTCTGGAAACTCAGATTGATTTTCATGATATTGCTTTATATGACCTCCATAAGACTTGCGATTTAACCATGTATCAAATGACATCCCCACATGCTTATCATGTTCCCTTTGTTTCCAGAACAAGTGTTCCTTATATTGTTTGTCTATATTTTAATGTCTTCCCATCCTTTTTTCTGCTGCTTTTGCAGGACATGCACTACAATTTCGTGGACATTTCGAGGGTTTTATGAGAAGGTGATTATATGGTGATAAAATGTACATATATCACTGAACCTTGTCATTCTTTGTGCATTCTATTTCGTTAATTGCTGCTTGGTACATAGTTTGAATTTTCCATAGATCTGCATGTGTGTATAGATATAACTATATATACATGTTTATGTTTTTGGTATATGATCATGGAGAATGGTGCAAAAGGGTCCGTATAACTAACCCCAACTAGTTTGGGTTGAGGTTTGGTTGGTGTTATTGTATATGTGTTTGTAGTTTATTATATCAGCCAGGCATTAAGTTCCTATTCATTGAGTTGGTGTTTTCGAGTATGTTTTCTTACTGTGATATTGCTAATGTGATGAGATATTATACAATATACTAAAAGGACTGAATTTTCTTATGGTACTTCACTATTTTTCTTACAGCGCTTCACTGTGAAGCACCTCTTCTTCTTCCTTTTTTTTTCTTTTTTTGCCCTTTTTTTTAAAACAATTTTGTCCTCAACTTTTTTTCCTTTTTATTTAATCATTTTGTGGTCTCATCTCGTGAGGGAGTTTTCAATTATAGTAGAAAGACAAAATTTAAACTAAGAGGACCACAATGTAAAACATAGAGAAAATCCATAGCCAATCTCAAAGTTTTTACAATTTTTAATTTGGTCCAAAAGTTTATTTTATTAATTTTTTAGTCTTTGGGTTTTGAGAGAGGAGATAAACTCGTGGAAAACAGTTGAAAGGTTGTCGATTGACCACAATCTGGCCACAAAAAATAGACTTTTATGTCAATGGATTCCATTCGATGAGAGGAATTCAATGAAGGTGGTTTTTCCTTGTAAACATGGCGGGAAAAGTACATCAAAGACAATTTTGGAGTGTTTCAGAGTTGATAACTGGTTATGGAGGAATTTATGGTGCTTTTGAGGTGTTTTTAGATGAAAATGGGTGAAAAAATTCCAGACGTGCTTCTAGGCCGAGTCACGCCTGGCCTGTTTTTGTTTTTTTTTCTTTAATTTAAATTTATTTTTTTAAAATTAATTAATAAAATATTATAAATATATTAAATTAATTAAGAATACATTAAAGATATTATTTTATTAAATATCATTTAATTTTTACTTTGTTTTTGAACAAGAGCATAGCAATCTTTTTATAATATTAGCAATTTGTTATATAGCCCATCATTATTATTTTTTAAAAAGAATAAGGCCATGTCATTATTGTGGTGCATAAGTACCTAGAATGCGAATGTACTGCTGGAATCAAGTCACGTGGGGTTGACAAGTTTCACAAGTAGATCAACTTACCTGCTATATAACTTGAACATCTATCAAAAGCCTGAAGTTATCTCTGTTTTCTCCGATTTGTTGGTTATCCTCCTTTGGCTACAACTTTTTGCTGTTATTTGGTGTTTTGTTGGTTTGTGTAATGAAGTTTCTGTTTAAATTATGCGTCTGTAATGGTGCGCATGTGCTTCATCAGGTACTACTTGATTATGAAAGACACATAACAAATGCTGGTGAGCCTGACATCCCCATTGCTTCCAAGTCTGAGCCCAAGCAGCTGAAGCCACCCAAGCTGTCCAGGTCAGAGCCTGTGCATGTCGACACTCAGGTAAATATCAAAACTTCCCATTCAATAGATATATCCTAACTTTGTGATACCTCTTGTTTACTGTTTGGTGATGTTATTTTGTTACTACCTTGTTAAACTGATTATAGATCAAGGTGAGTGGAGGAACATTTGTGGTGTTTTATTTGATGAAATGAGATTTTTTTAAACCCAAGGCATCCTCTTAAGAAAAAGATCAGCCTTCTGAATTGAATTATGTTGAAGTAATGTGAACAAAATTTTACTGGTGGCTGATCATTCTGAGAGTTCAGTGGTTTTCAGAATATTTTTCAATGGGCCATTAAATACAAAGTTAAAATATTGGTGGAATCAGATATAGTACATAATCTATATCTGGCTCTATAATTTGTGACTTGTGAACATGAATTTCTTTCCAGGCTGACATGATGGCGCCTTGCCTGTCATACCCTTTTATTTATTTATTTTACAAAAATGTATTAACAATAAGAAATGTCATTGATATACAGTGCAACATTAAGTTCCTGTGAGAGTCTAATGAAGAAGGGGACTTTCCTAACTTGTAACAGAAGTTTAAGAATCAGTTTCCCACTCAATTTATTTTACTCAAACTCCCAAATACCACTTCAGGGCATTGGAAAACCTATCTATTGGGGTCTCTCCCAGCACTGTTATCCATTCAAGAACCCATCTAGAACTGGGCCATCTAATTCACTCAGGAATAACTTTACCAGCGGCAGGACATACCTGGTTCCGAAGTGGGTGCAGTCAACGTGAACCCTGCCTAACCTTCTTTGTTTTCTGAAGTTTTACCCTGATAATATACTTAAGAGCTTTTGCTCATTTAAGATGCTGTTTTCTTTCTTCTTTTTCCACCAAAAGCTTTAAGCACCCTTTTTTCTTCATTGTTGTCCTCTTGCCTACATTCTCTTTGCTTGGTGATATTCAGGCTTCTGGATCGGGTAGAACTCGTAGGGATGCTGCTGCACGTGCAATGCAGGGTTGGCACTCACTTCGTTTTCTTGGTAATGGTGAAGTTAGTAGCCCTATCATTAAGGTTTGTTGAAATCATATTGAGCATTTCTCTATTTTTTTTTTTCTAATGTGTGTTCATGTAACTGGTGTTTACGGTGATGTATCTGTATTTTGTAGGACAAGAATACTGTACCTGTGCAAAAGCGTGAGAAGGAGCTAAAAAACATTGGTAAGAAACAGGTTTTATCAATTTCTCAATTTGTTCTTAATTTGTTTGCAGCTTAAACAAGTTTCCAAATTTGGACCTTTTGGCTCAGGTTTACTGAAACGCAAGAAACCATCTTACGTGGAACATGCTGTCAAATCTCCACGCACCAAAAGTGCACGGTTAAGATTCTTGTTACCCAGTTTATTGCATTTACCCATTGGTATTAAATATTTGCTTTGCTTCGAAACAATACTGGCATTGATTTGAATGGCTTGATTTTTTTACCAGATTGGATGTGGAGGTGACTGATATTGGAGCCCCAGCTGATTGGGTGAAGATCAATGTACAGAAAACAGTAAGTTCTTGCATGTTTTTTTTCCCTTTAGAAGGCAATGCAGAAATCTGTACTACTTCTAACTTCGAATGAACAATTGTCTACAGAAAGATAGTTTCGACGTGTATGCTTTAGTTCCAGGTCTCCTCCGTGAAGAAGTGAGTACTTAAATTCTTGTTTCCCTGTCTTCTTTTTTACTTCACTCGTACACATGTTTTACTCATTTTGTCATAGACAACAATCTGATGTCATTTAGCAGTGTATTTAGAAAATTCTTGCCTGACTAGAAAGCCCCCCCTTAACTTGCCTGGTTTGATGTTATTATTTAAGCAGAACCTGAGGGTGCCAAGGCCATTTCTATATGCTTGGTGAACTGCTTTACATTATTTATAGATTGTGGGCTCCTAGTTTCATGTACTGCCCACCTTATTGAGACGCCCTTAAGTTGCCCCTGAATTGATGAAGATTTCATACTCAATTTCAGAGATGTAAGAATGTGTCTGCAAGATTGGATGTGAATGGATAATTTTTGTGATGACTTCATGAAATTGAAATTGGTTTCGATTCAACTCATTGCTTTCTAGTCAATATATCACTCTTTCATTCAAACTGTAAACACCAACATCTATGCTGATGATATCATGTTGAGACATTTATGAACTTGTTATTCTGCAAAATCAGGTTCGGGTTCAATCAGATCCAGCAGGGCGCTTGGTTATCAGTGGTGAACCTGAGCATGAGGATAATCCTTGGGGTGTCGCACCATTCAAAAAGGTACGCGCGCCTTTTCTTTTTGTAATGCCTGTTATTTTCCATGCTAGGGTAGAGTATATGAAACAATCCTTGCAGCATGTCTCATGGTTTTAGCTGTTGAGGAACAGCAGACATTTGATTATTGTACTCATTTAAGACTAGTTAAACATTTCCATTTCTTTATGAAGTCACTAAGATTAGCATTGTTTTCAGGTTGTAAGCTTACCCTCGAGGATTGATCCACATCAGACAACAGCTGTGGTCACCTTGCATGGACAATTGTACGTCCGTGTCCCATTTGAGGAGTCAGACTGATCAGTTGAAAAAGGTTCATGCCTCTTAAAGACACAAGCGAATTGCCATTAGGGCAACGAAGCTAATTGTTGGAGCTGGATGGATTTCAGACATGGTTGTAATTGCCTTGTGTTAGATTAGTACTTAACCGTGTTGATACTATCTAGGTAGGAGGCTTTTTTTAATTCAAGTTATCCATGGAACGTGTTATATGTTTTTGCTTGTGAGCTTTATCCACATCGAACTTGCATATTTTCATAATGTTATTGCAAGTTTCTCTCTGATCTCGTTGCTAAACTTTTACTGTGATCATCCAAATTGGTATATTGAATTATCCCCTCATGTTGCTTCTCTAACAGGATTAGGATCGATTATTAGTTACTCTTTAAGAATTTTACCTCAA
>Ga0325402_1004514_pt1 | contig 12841 bp, 8 predicted proteins | sample PopdelMetagenome_22_FD_207212 | JGI IMG/M metagenome (GOLD analysis project Ga0325402, IMG submission 207212) | Populus deltoides microbial communities from Bellville, Georgia, United States - Xylem-PdKOR-R3 | ecosystem: Host-associated > Plants > Phyllosphere > Stem > Wood/Secondary xylem... | reverse complement strand
GCTAGATGATAGCTACGAAGTCTCATTATTCCAAATGCATCAAAACCAAAAATTGATTTGCAAAGAGAAGGCCAACTTCGACATGTTAAAGATATTGCTATTCTGCAGCCTGCATTCAAAAGCGTTTGAAAAGTTTTATACTTTTCTTATCCTATTTATTTTTATGTTTTGAAATTATTTTTTTTTAAAATTAAATTATTTTTATTTCTTTACTTTAAATTAATATTTTTTTTGATATTTTCAAATCATTTTAATATATTGATATTAAAAATAATTTTTAAAAAATAAAAAAATATTATTTTAATATATTTTTAAATAAAAACAATTATAACCCACTCCAAAAATATCTTCCTTCCAGGTTTCAGCAAAGCACGAAGCCCAACTGGACAAAAAGAGAAACTCGCGCGCCAGGTAGGGGTCGAACCTACGACTTTCTGCTTAGGAAACAGACGCTCTATCCACTGAGCTACAGGCGCTTGATGCCGTATCTCGGCTTACTTAATTAATTTATTTAATTCCACCGAGGATTTCTTAAAATATTGCCGGATTACCTTCCTCGGAGATGAAAGTGAAACTGATCGCGATTGCAAGGGTAAAAGTTCATGTCTTCGCAACTCATCAGAGCATTGGGAAAGGCAAATTGGCAGATTGTTAAACAGTTTGCCTTTTGACTGTGAAACCAAATACCTTAAAACAACTAGCTGTGACAGTGAACCATATTGTTTTTTTATTATTATTCTTGTCAGAAATGGAGCTAGAATTATTTGTTAAAAAAAAATTAAAATTAATATAACAATATATAATATTTATTTTAATTTATTGCATATGAGTTGTAAAAAAAAACCTGTATAATTTAGTTTTATTTAAATAACTTACTATAAATATATAATGATCTTTGTATAAGGTAAAATGTTTGAAGCAATACCAAATTGAGTCAAAACAATGAAGTTAATTTTATCTTCATAATATATCCATCACTTTAATGTTGTTGGTCTTTATACCTATTAAATATAAACATACAAAGTATATAAAAAACATTAGTCAAAGCAAAGCATTATTTATGTTTGATAAACTTTGAAATAAAGTAAAAAATAATAAGGAATGATTCTTAACAATGTTGATTCTAATAAGAGGTTGCTCACTAATCAACGCAAATTCTTTATAAACTGAAACACATTGGGCTTGCTCAACCATAACTTCAACATTATACATTGGAGTTGGTTCACTAGGCTATGAGTTATCAATAATTTTTTTAAAAAAAAATCAATTCTTCTTATTTTGTTCATGGTTCAACCTAATATCAAAACATATATCGTGAGAAAAAATTGATAATTTTGACGGCTCTGCTAAAAACAAAACATAATCAAAACAAACCAATAAAATATATCTAATTAATTAGAAAAAAATCACTATAACAAGAATTCAAAAAACAATTGGAAGAACTAGTAGATCTGAGAACAAAAAGGAGCAAAAATGGTAGAATTATTGAATAATTATTCCAAAATCATTTAAATAATTATATTTTAAAAGAATTAAATTAAAATATGAAAAGAGAAAAAAAAAATGAGAAAAACAATTAAAGGCTAAGTGCATATAGGTTGACATGTGTTTGACCCAACATGAAAACTAGTTCCATGCAATTATTTTTTATCTTTTGTTTCTTAAATGCTAGGTGCATAGAATAATTTTTGTTTCTTTTGTTCCTAACAATAATAAAAAAACATTTTGATTGACCTGAAAAGGCAAAATAAAATCAAATAAAAGAGAAGGATAGAAGAGAAGGTTCTTGTACTCTGATCTACTTTTTTATGGTATCGTTGAGTGTGGAAACAACTTTTATTAAGTTTCAATCTACTTTTTTAATTGAATGTGTAAACAACCTCTATTAAGTTCCAATCTCAAATGCGAATTCATATACATTAAAACTGAAGTTATTGGTGGCTGAAATCTAGCAACCGAAAATCTTTCTCTTCTTTTAAATTTTTTAGTGACTTTATCTCTACTCTCTAAAGTTTTAGGATCTAAAATGTAAAATGAATGAACTTTGGAACCTAAATAAACATTCCAAAACCATAAGGGACAAAACTTTAGAAAATCAAAATTAAGGGATTAAACTATAGATTTATGCATCTTTTAATACTAAACATGGAAATAAGTTTTCATTTTTTTCCAAATATCAATTTTGGTCCCTTTTCTCTTAATTTTGTTTTTTGTAATAATTAAAAATCCTTTCATGTAAAATCAACATGCCATTCAATATCGAAACAATCTCAAAAACCTAGTTAACGTGATAAAAGGCAATAAAAGGAGTATGAAAAAGTCTAGAATAAAAACAAAGGAACTTTTGAGGATTAAATTGAAAGAAACTAAAGTTGAATGACCAAATTGAATAAAAACAATCAAGGGACTGAGCTTAAAAATTTGCATAGTGAACAATGTTATATATACTGTTTTGTGAGAGAACAAACAAGAAGGTTTTACCTTTTTTAGTTGCTTTTAATAAACTAAAACATAATGGTATTTTATTATTTATAAAGCACTCTTCCCATACTCAATTTTTTATAGTCATGTCAGTATTCATTTTAGAGTGAATAAAATATTTTTTTATATTTCAATCCTTGTATTTCCTTACATTTATCATTTGGTCATAAAAATTTAATTGCTTTTACATATCAATCCCTAGTTGTTGGGATAGAAGAGAGAATTGCTGAAAAGGAAGAGATAAATTTTTTTTTCGACGAGAAAAATATTAATATTGATATCAATTGGTTCATCTTGTCGTGGGAAACTCACTAGAGGTTGTTCGAAGCTCTAATTATATCAAAAAAAATATAAATCAAAATTTAAAAAGTTTGATTTGACTTGATTTTAGTTTTTAGATAAATTAAAGCATGTTTTGGACCTGACAATAGAGTTATTGAGGTTCTAATAGGGATGACAATGGATATCCATAGGTTGAGTTTTACAATATTCATACCTTAACCTTGAATTTTTACCAGAACCTAATCGAGTACAAACTAAACCTAACCTAATCAGGTTTCGGGAATCCATAGTTATCTATGGGGTATTCAATAGATTAAATCTTTAATTAGTTTCTCGAACATAAACAACTATGTTAATGATCAGCCATATTGAAACAAAGGTTGGAACTAAAATGATTAGCAACTTCTGTCCAAGAGAACCATTTGATTTCCTTGCATTCTCAGTTGCATGAGAATGATAAGAGTACAAAATCCAAAAAGTTTATGTTTTGGATGGTAACTTAATTGAAGCAAAACAATGACAATTATTTTAGAAAAAAAAAGACCCTCCCTTCACTAACTAACTTTTTTTAGTGGAAAGTTAGTGTATTTTAAATCTAAACAATGGTGTACTATTTATTGCAAAATTTAGAGCCAAGCAAAGAGATAGTGTACTATGATTTGTCATTCCTATCACATCTTTTCTCCATATATGACTTTTTCCTCCTTCAACAAACTCAATCTCCCCTTCCAACAATCATAAACTACCACAAAAAAACTCAATAAAAACCAACCTTTTCCTTCTCCTTTAACAAATCTAATATCCCTTTCTAACAATCATAAACCGCCACAAAAAAACTCAATAGAAGTCAGCCCCTTTTTCCATCTCTTCCTAACACTAACATAACCCCTCTCAACCATAACTTCACCATAAAAAAAATTCAAAAGCCCTAACCTACATCCATCATATATCAATCTCGTAGTAACTCAAAATAACCACAAATCGATCCAATAGCGTTTTCACCGAAATCACAGCTCGAGATCCTTCCAAATATAGATGAAAATCCATCCAAAACCAACATGAAAGTTAAACAAAATATGACCCAAACTCATTCCAACCTCTACCCTTCATGAGAAACATAAGATCCTAGAAAAAAATAGAGATTGGAGAACTAAAAACCCAACATCCAACCTTTATTTAATGGTTTGATTTGTGAAAAAAGAAAAGAAAAGAAAAGAACAAGAAGTGGTTAGAGAGGCTATAACACAAATGTGTAAAAAAACTAACTTTATTTATTTATTTATGCTTGTTACAAATATAAAATTCTCAAACGTTAAAGCCTTTCATGTAATTTGGATCAGGTTGGGTTTCAAGTCGAGGAAGACAATATTCATACCCTACCTGAACCCGATATTTTGACTTCGAGTATTACGAGAACCTGAACAAGAAAAAAATTCCTACCCATTCAGGTTATTTCCGGTCGATTCGGGTGAAATTGCCATCCCTAGGTTCTAATAAAATTTTATGGGTGTGTTGTAGAAAAATTAAAAAGGATGAAAAATTGTTTTGGAGATTCGAAAACTTATGCCTGATTTTATGGTCACTAGAGGTGACTGAAAATCATTGTTGTAGATGATGTGTCGCCCACTCCTTAAAAAAAAAAAACTAAGTGCACAGGCCTAGCATGAACTTTTTTCTAAAATGCAGGTGCGTCCAACCTTTTTTTTTTAATCCAGCTGCACGAGCTTGGTCTTGTAAGCCACTCTTATAACATCTCCTCCAAAGCATACTTTTCTTTTTATTAATTATTGATTTAAAAGGTTCAAATGATTTTTTACTATATAACACAAGGGTTTGTACTCTACCAATTCCTCCAATCCTAATATTTTCAAATTAAGATCCCCAATAACAAACCATCTTTTAGAGCTTTTCCTAGATTATTAATCAAGTTTTGAATCAAAGATTGATACGTGGTGTAATTGCATCCCAAGTATCTTTTACTTGAAAAATACTTATGATCAAAAAATCATTTTCCATGCTTATTGATTGCGATATGAAAAGGTTAGAATGTTAATGAGATTACCGCCTCAATTTTGTTTATTCATATGTACAATTATTGGTAGTGTATATGCTTTGTAGCCAATCAGTTGGTTAATGCGACATTGACTTTGTTCATATAAATATATTTAATTTATTAATAAAGGTTTATTTATCTTTAATATTTATCAAATATCAGATTAATATATTAAATATTTGATTAATGAATCTAGAGTAAAAATAAGTTATTGGGATAAAAATAAAATGATAAAGTTGTTATGATTATGAGATTCTTATTGTATTAAAGCATTGTTCAAAAATAATCATGGTCAATGCTCTACTAAGATTAGATATTAATTAGAACTGTTGAGACTAGTATTGTAACACCCCGAAATTTCTATAACCTTTTGATCCTTGAAACTCGGGAAAAACAGTGTAATTTTTTTTTACACATTCTGAAATATTCATATAAACACTACCAAAAGTTTTAATGAAATTTTGGTAGTGTTTCTTCTATATTCAGGACATCCCAAGTTATTGACAAACATCCATGCATTTCCATAACAACTTTACAACTCTTTAATCTAATCATCTCGGATCATATCTCATCATTATTTCAACAATATATTCACATTTTCTTTCAAGTATGACATCCCCTTTTAGCATTAAAGACAAATGTTAAAAGAATAAATGAAACAACATTTAAACCATAATAAAATCATAAACATTAACAACTTGAATAACTTGAGTTAGCTTTACAAGGGCAAGAAGATAAAAACTTTTAGATCACATGTTATTAATTCATAATTTATTTATTTACAGACCTAAAAGATATAAGATGCCTTAATGTTTATAATCACTACTTGTAGCTAAAAGGAAATTTGTAGTATTGAGCTACTATTTCTGGCATAATGGAGTTGAACCTGAAACAGACAATTAACATTGTAATATAACCAATTATCGTTACAGTCATTAAAAGATATTAAGCACAGAAGTCAACAATTTCTTTGATTTCCTATTTTTTTAACCAATCATTTCCATACTTAACTTATTGATTAATCAATTCAATCTTTAATCTTACAATCAATTTGATTATAGCCTTATAAGTGTCTATACTCCAATTATTTCACTCAGATATGAATTCATCTTTTCATTCCATTACTTACCTTACCTTTGTCATTCTAAGTATTGTGATTTCCACGCCATGATTTTCATTAGTCATATCAATCTAAGTGCATAGTCTTCTAATTTTCAGACAATTTAAATCAATATTTTAGTACAATACCAATCGATCTCTAATTTACTATAAAAACCCCAAAATATAACTCAGATACAAATCATATCAACTTTTGTTTTATTCTCTACTATTGTTCTAAAACTACCATTAACTTTATATCTTATGATATATTTCTTGTTCATTATACAAAATAAAAGTGGGTCCTTTTATGGAGCCTCCACCTCCTAGTTGTCAATGAGGTAAATGCTCTAACATATGCTTTCATGCAATCTTTCAACAATTTTGGTCCATACTTCTAGTCTCCAATTGTATATCCTAACCTTTTCACAACCATCTTAAACTCAATTAATTTACACTTACACACCCTATGCTATCATTAGGGACTAAAAATCCTCCCCATGTGAACTTCCATAAAAACTATTTTTTTTCCTATTCTTACACCACGATCTGGCTCTCCTAACAGCTTAGAAACAAGACATAATTAATCCATCTCGATAATTTAACTTGACATCACACACACATATACTTTTTATCATCCCACTTTACTTCCATTATTGCCATCACTCGTAGTATATCTAAACATCACTTTTATTCCATATATAAATCCTAAGAACAATGGTCATTCACTCTTCATATGTATTAGCCTACACTAATTCATCATCTTTTAATTTGACTATTAACATCATTATTCATTACTTTATTATGGGACACATATGTTGTCTTAACCATCCTATCTTTTATTTACACCTCACCTTAATCTCCTTCTATAAGTTTTCTAAACAAACCAACCCTCTCCCTTAGATACACACAATATCCATTTGGATTTATTTCTTCATCACCAACCCTTACTCTGTCATCCTTATGACCTATCATGAGTTTTTCTTTGTTAATAACTTTTCCATATTTTATTTGCCATTAAACAATCTCATTTTTAATCTCAACTAATACCATTAGTCCCATCTCATGACATATTTATTAAACTGTGTTCATCACATTTAAACTTTTTACTACAATTTGATGTCTTGTTTAAAGCTTGTTATCCATATAGTTGTCACATTATTCTGGTCATTCTCACAATAATACCAATCAAATACGATCATCAACTCAAGAATGCCAACAAACCTGGCCATCCACACAAGGATGCCAATCAAATCTGCCCATCTAGTCATCCATATAAGGATGTCAAGCCAATCAAATCCGACCATCCATATAAAGACATTAATCAAATTCGACCATCACACAAGAACGCCAATCAAATCAAATTTGGTCATCCATACAAGGATGTCAATCAAATTCAGCCACCCACACAAGAATGTCAATCCGGTCATCCACATAAGGATGTTAATCAAATCCGATCATCCATGCAAGGACGTCAATCAAATCTGGCCATCCATACAAGATGCTAATCAAATCTGGTCATCCACGCAAGGATATCAATCCAGTCATCCACGTAAGGAAGCTAATTAAATCTGATCATCCACACAAGATGTCAATCAAGTCTGGTTATGCAAACAAGGATGCTAATCAATTTCTCTTAGTTCTTTCACTTTATTCATTCTTTGTGTGTGTGTGTGTGTGTGTGTGTGTGTGTGTTTGTGTGTACACAGTTTCAATATTAAAAGCTCGAATATGCATTTAAAGGATTCACTGTTATACAATTAATAAAACTTTAAAAGTAATTGTAAGGTGTCAAACACCTACCTGATGCCTTTGTAGGGATATGGTCCTCCTACTCCAAGTTCCTACTTTGAAAGTCCCTCATGAATTTTAATAAGTATCTCATATCAATGTCAAACACCTCCTTGATGCCTTTGTTAAAATTTTAATAACCTAGCTACTCACATCATCATCTATGATTGAAATAAACTTTCAAAAACATGATAAATATTAGTCCAATGTATCTATTTTTAGATGTTACATAAATCTATCCTCCTTAATCATACTAGCAAATATTTTTATATAATAACTTGATCCCATCATGTTTTGAGAATTGATTTAACATCTATAATGCACATTTGCTTTCTTTCGATCATAATAGTCATACATATTTATAATTTTTATCATGGATCACACATACATGTATTTTTTATGTTCATACTTATTCTTATTAATTTAAATATTAGACCCTTTAATCAACATCAATTCCAAGCAACAATTCAAAATTTAATAGTACGGGTCGGTTTAGTTCACCCAAACCTGTATAATTTTTAGTTTTTTATTCATAAATAAAGTTTTAGAACTAAGTTTTAAGCGTGGTTTATCTCTATGAAAAGCTAAAACATAACATACAACTTTGATGAAGAAAAGAAAACCTCGTTCTTCCATTAACACACCCAAAACTACCTATTACAATAGCATATGCAATCTGTCCAGAAAGATTCAGTTTGACCTTCCTTTTGTTTTCTATCTATATCTGGAGTTTTTTAGCTCCAAATTAAGCAAATTCGATTCCATTTAAAAGTTAACATCCATGAATACAACTTTCATAAAGAAATATATTTCAAATTCCCTCATTTACTAGTTCTAATTCCAACTAAAATGCGTGTAATAAAACAACTAGATTTTCAACTTGCATATTTGATTCATGACTAAGTATTTTCATGCATTTCTTCACCATTCATGACAATCATTTCCATTCAATACATCTTTTAGCATAATTTACACAAGTCTCTCAATATTAAACTTAATTACACAACACAAATCATCCATCCATAACTAGACAATTTTAATTAAACCTTTCCAAACATATTATCAATGCATCATTACACATTAAATACACACAATTACACAACACAATCATTCCTTCAATTATTGTATCTTGGCTGAAATCTTTCTAATAAAAAAGGGTATATTTTTCTTCTAACTTCTTAATTCACCCTAGACTCACTTGTCATTTATGTCCAAGAACATGCTTTTAAACCAAAATTATCATTACAACATCTTAATCCTATAAAATTCAACATTCCATAACAATTCATTCAACACTTTAAAATTCAATTCATGCCAAAACACACATCAAACATAAGAAAGATGGTTCTTACCTTTTAATCATAGGATATTAAAAGAAATTTGCAAAGGAAATCAAGTTTTCCTTCACCTTCTCTTCCTCATCTTTCTAACTTATATTTTTCTTCTTTCTCCCAAGCTTAAATAAACCTTATTCTATCTCAATTTCCTCTACTCCCTTTTAAAGCATTTATTATCTTAATTTCACAATTTTCCCTCATGAATTTAATAGAAAAGGAATAAAAACCCTAACCTCCAGTTTCTTCTCTCTTTCTTATTTTCCAGCAGCTTATGCCAGCTTTAAAGAGAAGAAGAAGCTAGAATTTATTGCTAAATGATTGTTTTACCTCTATTTTTTTTTACCCAACTATCCACAGTCTTTCAAGGCCTCTTTGAACTTCGATTTCTCAACAGTTTTAACCCAAGGTAAAACAATATGTCAAGTGACTCCACATAAAATTTCAGCCCTATCCGACTATCGGTTTAAAAATTATGTTTGATAGTGTAAAACTAGTTAGTACGTGACTTTACATCAAAAATCTGAATTTTTTTATTCAATCCATATTGGAATCATATAGTTTATTTTACTAAGTCCTTAGGACTATCTCCTTGCTTCAAAATATATATATTTTGTCTTTCCGATTTTACAGACTTATCATTGTTTCACAATAATATTACTAATTCTTAATCGGGGTTTACACCAACATTCTTCTTTTTTTTTCATATAGTTCTTTCTTAATTTTTATCCTTCATTTCCATTATAATTCTTTGGAATTATCCTCATTCTTAAAACACATTCATTTAAATTTTTTTCTAATTCTTCTGTCGTTGAAACTCGTTATGGGTTTTATCGATGTTATGAATTTTAAGCTAAAATTCATAATTCATTTTAATGTCAACAATGCCTTTAAATTTATATATGGAGGTCATTCCCCCATTACACATCACATTATTTTTATTTCCATCATTTATTTATATTTTTCCATTTTGAGTTTCTATTACTCGTCAAGGCCTTATTACATCTGGTCTTATATCATGGTTTACAAGTATAAATTATGTTCTTTTCTTTGTGAAATGAAGTAATTGTTCTCATATACTAAGGTATGAGGGATACTTAAAACTAATATATAGGTGTTTGTCAAATGACATGTTTACTGAAATTACTCACATGAGAATTCTTTATGAAGTGATCACTTATGTCTTTGACAAAACTCATGTGATGGTTGTGTAAATGATCTTTAAACTTGAGATCACTAAGTTATCTTATATAGAGAGTGTTATATTTTGATCTTGCTATATATTGTCCTAATCAAGGGTAACAAATAGGCATATATTGGGTATAACATAAACTAAATGAAGGTATTTAAGTAATCAAGAGAGGATTCATCACTCTTGATGAATTAAGAAAAATGCTTCATTTGTTCTTAAATAGTATTGATTGTAAATCCTAGTGTAATGTAAAATGAGATTTGTAAAGAGTTTCAAATCTTATTCAAAGAATCAATGACTATGGTGCAAAGAACAAACATAATTTCACATAATAGACACACTTCATGTTATAATATCTAAATTAAAACATTGTTGATGAAAAAATAATAATTATATTGAAAAACTGGTCAATTAAAGTTAAATTAAATCACTTATGATTTTTCTAATCTTTAAGAAATCATGATAGATTGTTAGACATCATACTTGATTTTCATACACACACACGCACGCACGCACGCACAATCTAGGAAAACATCAAGATATCAAAGCTCCGTTTATTTGCTGGAAAGTAATTTCTTTTAGAAAGTGAATTATGGGAAAGTGAATTATTTTCTGATATTTGGTAATGTAATGAAAAATAAGTTGGAAAACACTTTCCAGTGTTTGGTTATGTGATGGAAAATGAGCTGGAAAATAACTTATTAATATTTTATTTTTCTCAAGTTTATTAAAAAAATGAGGAACAAATCTTACAAATTAAAAGGTTGAATGAGAATGAAATTGAAAAAAAAATATAATTTCATAAATTATCTCAAATAAAATAAATAATAATCAAAATAATAGAGATTAAATCTAAAAAATAAAACAAAAATAAAAGATGAAATTAAAATAATAATAATTAACATTTCATAAATTATTTTAAATAAAATAAGTAACAATCAAAAGAATAAGGACCAAATTTGATAGATAAAAAATTTCAAAATTTTTCAATAAAAAAATAATAAGGAAAAAGCAAATAACAATTATAAAAATATATATTTTAAGAGATGAAATTGAAAAATAAATATTCAAAACAAAATATATATATAGCAATCAAAAGTTTGAGGACCAAATTTGATATAATCAGCAAATAGAATGAACTTTTAAGCCCCGTTTGTTTGCTGGAAAGAAGTTTTTTTTGGAAAATAAATTCCGGAAAAATAAATTTTAGGAAAGTGAATCATTTTCTAATGTTTGGTAGTGTAATAGAAAATAAGTTGAAAAATATTTTTCAGTGTTTGGTTATGTCATGAAAAATAAGCTGAAAAATAATTTATTAATATTTTATTTTTCTCAAGTTTATTAAAATAATAAGGAACAAATCTTACAAATTAAAAAGTTGAATGAGAATGAAATTGAAAAAAAAATATAATTTTATAAATTATCTCAAATCAAATAAATAATAATAAAAATAATCGAGATCAAATCTAAAAAATAAACAAAAATGAAAGATGAAATTAAAATAATAATAATTAACATTTCATAAATTATTTTTTAAAAAATAAGTAACAATCAAAAGAATGAGGACCAAATTTGATAGATAAAAAATTTCAATAAAAAATGATAAGGAAAAAACAAATAACAATTATAAAAATAAGAACCAAAGTTAATATAAAAATTAAATTTTAAGAGATGAAATTGAAAAATAAATATTCAAAACAAAATATATATATATATATATATATATAGCAGTCAAAAGTTTGAGGACCAAATTTGATATAATCAGCAAATAATAACATTTCTAAATTTTTCACAACTTCCGGAAAGTGTTTTTCGCCTAAATTTTTCAGGAAAACACTTTCCTGAAAACCAAACTAAATTTTCCTTTAACTGGAAAGTGTTTTCCGTTGACCAACTTTCCTAATGTCAAACAAACACAGGAAAGTTTGGAAAGTGGTTTCCCAAAAAGTAAATTCCGGAAAACAAACATAGCCTTAGCATGCACAGGCCACTCTTATTATGCACATAATCCATATTGCAGAATTGCAATAGTATGCTTGCTGCTTAGTCACACTATTCAAATATTATGACAGTTAATGCCTCTCGCACGCAAAACTGAAAGCACATCTAAATAGAAGGGAGACTTCAAAATTGAACATGATATAATCCTATGGACTACATATCATCAAAGTTAATGCCTAGTATTACATATTTTTTTTTTTTGGATTCGAGGGAACTCCACCCCTCGGAAAGTGCATTTTATGGGTCCAGATGAGCAAGTAAAACCCCAGCTGTCTAGGCTCTTACAAGAGGTGCACGCCCTAGCTCGAACTTGAAACCTGCTGTGCAGATCTCAAGCCCTTTGTCATAACGCTATGCCCCTTTGCCATCAGCCTAGTACTACATTGTGCAGCTTTATATAGAAAATACGATTCACTAATAAAAACAAAAATTACACAAGATGTGTACGATAGCCTTCAACACCCACATCCACATCATGAACATCCATGCTAGCCATGTAATTGGGAAGTATATTAGCAGAGTAATTAGGAAGTGATGAAACAGAACCAATAACTGCGCAGACAAATTTCATAGAAGCATGGCCTTGCCTATGATTTTTCCTATAAAAGT
>Ga0325402_1004511_pt1 | contig 12843 bp, 6 predicted proteins | sample PopdelMetagenome_22_FD_207212 | JGI IMG/M metagenome (GOLD analysis project Ga0325402, IMG submission 207212) | Populus deltoides microbial communities from Bellville, Georgia, United States - Xylem-PdKOR-R3 | ecosystem: Host-associated > Plants > Phyllosphere > Stem > Wood/Secondary xylem... | reverse complement strand
AAAAAAATTAATAATCAAAAGTATAAGGATCAAATTGAAAACATCAATACATGATAAATTAGAATTGAAGGGTTAAATTAAAAATAAATCAGCTTTCACAAAAAAATCAAGGACAAAAACTAAATATCAAAAGAATGAGGATCGATGCCAAAATGAGGACAAACCTGTAATTTGAGAGGGAAAAGATAAAAGAAAAAACAAAAGAAAGGTCCACCAACAACAAACCGTCCAACCTCCACCTATACACGTTGCACCATGACAAAGGACATGGTGGCACATTCAAATACAAAATGGAAGGGCAATTTTTACAGCCAGTTGGTATCAAACACGCCACTCAAAGTATGCGGGCTCCATTCATACACGTGCCAACAATTTTTAAAATTTTAATAATATTTAATTTATGTTAAAAGACCATAATGTCATCAGCAAAACATTAAATAACAAAAAAAACTAATATGAAAAGACTAAAAAGATCCTTGACCGAAATGTTTTTTTCTTTAAGAGCATTTAAGTAAGTATATTGTGTATTTATATGTTAAAAGACCATAATACCCTCAACAAAATAATAAATAACAAAAAATAAACTTGGAAAGATAGAAAAAACCCTTAACCAAAGGCTATTTTTTTTCTTCAATTGCATTCAAGTAATTTTACTTTGCATTCAAAAGAAGAAAAAAAACAAAAAGTGCCCATGGATGTAAGGCACATATTCCTTGCCTTAAAGGGAATTTTAGTATTTTTACAGTTAAAAAAATAAAAAAAAAAACCTTCTTACCCCTATAAGTCAAGCTAATATTACTTGATTGGGGTCAAAACTCTAATTGCAATATTACAATCCACGTGCCACTGAGTCTATAGTTATAGTAAATGACATAATAGACATCACTCCTCCGTTTTAGTTTATTTTGTTATAAGAAATCATTGGTTGGCACTACTGTAGGTAGAATCAAGTTTTTTAGAAAGTATAAAAATAAAATTTAGACATTGTTACATATTTTCTGGTTAAAAAAAATTAAATTGCTTAAGTTTCATCTCATATGATTTAATTGATTTGACAACTTTAAAAGCAACATGTATGATTGTAAAATTATAATTTAACTAGAAAAATTCAAGATAAGATTTTTTATTTTTTACATTATTGAGATGACAATATATATGATTGACTTAGGTCAATTAGTATTAACATACCAAATTCATGACTCGGATTATGAGATTATGATAAGATCATAGCAAGAAAATTGTTACAAATTATAAAGCATAATTCTTAGTCAACTCAATATTGAATGATGAAATTCAAAAGATCAATTAAGAAAGACCTAAAAAAGTCAAGTAAACTAGGGTTAACCTGCCAAAACCGCAATCTAGATCATAAGATCGAGATAACACCACAAAAAGTAAATCAAAATAAATTATAAAGTACAATTCTCAATCAACCTAATTTTGAAGCATAAAATTAAAATAAAAAATTAATTAAAAAGGAAGCCGAAGAAAAAACTCGATTCAACCTAAGTGTCAAACTCGAAACCTAGGTCATGAAACCTTAATAAACATATAGAAAGAAAATCAAAATAAATTATGAAAATTAATTTCCAATAAGCTTAGTATTAAAAGTTGAAATTGAAGAAAAAATATAAATTAAAAAAAAACATTATTCTTGTAAACAATGTTTTGTGATGAAGTGAATAGTAAATTCACCTTCTCATTTTAGTTTTTGTTAATGTATATGCTCATTCTCGATTAAATTTAATGAAATTAGAAACCTATAAATTTTATCAATCATTTCAAGAAATTCACAATCAAGTCTTTTTATAAATATTCAGCAAATTGTATGGTGCATAAAATATGTGCATTAGAAAGTAAACAATAAAAGTCATTATATTTTTGTCAATTTTTTCTTCAATTAGACGATTTTTAATGAATAATTATACACAATAGACTTTAAATATTGAAAAAAAATTAATAAACAAATCCGATTAAGAAATGTAGGAAATATTCAGAACTTAATTGATAAGTTTATAAGTTTTAGATGGGATTGAAAATGAGTATATAAATTTAAGACTACATTGAAATTTTTTATTTATTTATATCATCGATGATAATTTATAAATGATAGAAAACGTCAAGGATAATATTAGAGGAAAAGGACATATCAAAAGGCGGAAGGCTCGAGTCATTGATTTTTCAATAAAACGACCTATTACTATTAGGTTACACTAGTAAGATTGTCAGTGCACTAGAATTTTTTGATAATATTATTAAACCTTGACTGAAAGGTAAATCTGATAACATGCTAATCTAATAAATCACCTTGATGATTTGCTGATTTGATTCCTAATCTAAGTTTGGTTTCAAATTAAACTGGGTGGGAGCTAACCTAGTATAACTTGATCAACTAAGCAGGTCTCATACATGACTTGGTTGATCCTATTAAAACCCAGTTTGAATTAAAAATTCAAGATAATATTGTTCAAATATTTTCTATTAATAGAAACAACAACGTTTTGGATTAATTGGGGTCCACTTGGATTAAAATGCTCAACTTGTGACACTTGTTATAGGCCTGATAATGTTTAATAACTCTATTTAATTATAGAATAAAAAAAAAAGACACTCGTAGAAAAGACAACAAATAAAATTTTGAAGGAAAAATTACAAAAAATAAATAAAATAAAAGCCATTAGTAAAACATTATGATCATAGACATATTTTACTATTCATTTGAACATTGAAATGATATTTTTGCCCTTCACTAAAAAACTGAAGTAGCTTGCTCCTTCGAGTAGAATCATCAATTTTAGAGGATCTATTGGTCATTGCAAAATTGATTGGGAGCAAATTGGCTAGGACACCTTTTTAGCACAATAAAATGATTATTTTAACCTTAAAAGAAAAAAAAATGTCTATCTTTCAGCCAGAGGCTCTTTTGTCATTACAAAAAAAAAATGCACAATAAAGTTACAGTCATACCCTTTAACGAACAAAAAAATTAAACATGCATAGAGGGGTTTCTTTCTTTTTTCCTTTTTGTTTAAATAGTTAAATTACAAAATTACCCTTTAAATAAAAAAAATGGAGGGTTTTAAAGGTATTTTAATCTTTTTATTATGCTTTTTTGGTTATTTTTGGGTTTAGTTAAGGGTTGTTTGGTGATTTTAAATAATCAATTATTATTAAAAAAAAAGTTATTGACACTTGCAACGCACGCGTTAGTGAGTGACGACCCCTATGCCTTTCGAACGACACGTGCAGGGCCATTTGGTTACCAAAATCCTCCATTCATGCAAGCGTTAGGATTGGTGAGTCATCCTTTTTTTTTCCAGCAGTATTGCATGTACTCACCATAGATGTAAATCCTGGATAAAGTTTATAAAATTAATAAGGGAAATATTATGCTAAGTGAGTAAAATGAATATTAAAAGTAAGGGGATGATGGTAGATTTAAGAATCTAAAATAAAAAATTCTTATGAAAGTTATAAAAAAAATAAAAAATGATGGAAAAAAAAGATAGAACAACAAATAAAAATGTAATATCTCCAACATTTGGGTATAAATTTCTTGTGAATAAATTCAAGAACAATGTAATTTTATTTTTTTATCAGGGAGTTGAATTGGTCGACCAAATCAATTGAAAGATATCTATCTTTCTAACTTATTAAAATTCTATCAAAATTTCAGTAGAACCTTTTTTATATTTGAGACATCCCAAGTATCGATATAAAAAACTATATCACAGACAAACAACACTTTATAATTACAAATACTATAAAATTTTCACAATTACTTCCAATCCAATCATTCTAGATCTCATCATTATATTCCTCATTCATTAATTCATATCACTAAGATATTAATTAATTTAACATCCCTCTTAATAATTAAACCATAAAAGCATTTACACTAACTCCAAGACAACCAACACTTGAATAAATATAAATATACATAAGCTAAGCCAATTATATAGTTACTACTCAAATTGTAATGATAAATGTAATAATCATGCAAGACGATAACATTATTAAGTTTTAAACAACAAATACATTATATCACTTTAATTAATCAATGATCATCATTAGTTTAATCCTATGATATTTAAATTATATTTTAAAATAAAGTGTCCAAAATTACAATTCACAAGTTTGATATTACAACTTGATAATCCATGATTTCTTAAATCTACATAAAAACAACAACTAATAATTCTCCTAGTGAGCTTATGAGTTACCTGTAACAAAATCAATAATATTTACTAACTCACAAATTAATATCTCATTAAACACTTTAACTCGTTCTTTATAATCTTCTAAATTTATTTTTACAAAAATTCATTCAAACCAAAACAAATCTCGTTATATTCATAGCTTAAATAATTCTTTCAGCATCTCCGTATCAAAGTCAACATTTCAATACTCTTACTTAAATACTCATTAATTCGGCATACCATCTTAGTTGCCAATCAATTCGGCGTTTTCATTCGGAAACCAATATTCTAGTATTCCTTAACGAATACTAATCAATCTGATCAACCCATCTTCTAATCAATTCGGTCAATCCATCTTGGTTGCCTATCAATTTGGCTTTCCTATTTAAAAGTCAATACTCTAGTATTCCTTAATAAATACCAATCAATTCTCTCAACTTGCGTATCTTTATTTCCATATACATTATCAATATCACTATCCATTTTTTTATGGATTAAATAATTCATAAGTAAGGTTTGCAAGAAAAGTTATAAAGAAAATTATCACAATGTATAGAGTACCTACCTGTTGTCTAAATATGAGTGGCTCTATTAGCTCGCTGAATCTCACCAACAGTTTCCCTTGCATCGACATGTTTTCAAATAAATTATCATTTTATCCATAAATATTTCTTATTCATTGTAACATCTATTTTAAATCCACTCAATTACTCGTCCACAACTAAATTCTTTTCCTTTTCAACTTATTTGATACAATTCTAATTTTCATATAATTATTCAATATCTCACTTTTTCTTGCAAAGTTAGTCATATCATTTTTGGAAAAAATATATATGTCCCTTTCTAATCATCATCCATATATCCTAAATCATTAGTTAAACAAAAATCAATTTAGTTACAAGCCAATTCTCATTTTCTTCAAATCTTTATTTATTTTCAACAATATCCTCCTTTAATTCACATAAAAGTTCTTATTACATCTAATAAACACGAACTCCATTCCATCTTGCTTTAATTTCAAACACAACCAAAAACTTTTTTTTAATTCAACAATTCCTTAAAGGCATTAAATTCATACACATCAAAAATTCATATTCATGACATAGAATTATAACCAATCATCAATATCATTATCCATATATTCAATTATCACAATTACAATAAAACTTACAAGAATAACACCATTGCATTAAATCTCCCTTTTTTTCCTCTTAATGGCTAGCCCCTAAGCTTCCCTACTCATCCAAATTCCCTTTTTATTTCAACATGAATTCACTTCTACAACAACCAACAAGAATCCTAGAAACCCAATTTCTAAGAAATTTATTTTTCCCTTAATTTTATCTCTAGAATTCTAATTTAATTTTGATTAATTTTGCTCAAAATCACTAAACTCTTGTTCGAATTGATACAAAAGAGTTCCAAGCACCTTACCTGGTTGCAAAACATATTTCAAAAGTCAACTCATCAAGATTTTCCCAAAGCTTCTCTCATTTCCTCTTTTTTCCTTACTTTCTCTCTCTAATTCAATCTTCCCTCTCTTTGATCTTCTTTGATTTTTAGTGTGATTGTGTTTCTCTCTCTCAAAATCCTCTTTTTTCACTCCTAACCATCACTTTTTAATCCTTTAAGGTGAAAGGAAAGAAGAAGAAATGAAAATGGTATTCTTCTCCATTGACTACACCCCATTAGTTTTAAGGGGGCCAAAGTTAAAATGATATGACCATTTTGAGAAATGGTCTAACCGGTTTATTAAAGTGGTCTAGCCATTTCAAGAAATGGCTAGACCATTTTTTATTATTAAAAAACGATCATTTTTAGCTATAAACCTTTCTTCTTTTATCTTTTTAACCCATTTCTTTTCTTTTTCTTATTTCATTTCATTACACTATAATCTCTATTATGTTATCATTTTTAATTTATCTCGGGGTTTACATTCTTCCCTCCTAATAAATAAATTCTGATCCTCGAAATTTAATTCATACATGTATTTGGCAATAACTTTAGGTACTTTTTTTTTTTTTTATCTCCAACTCTCATTCCTATTTTATCTTTTTTATTTGAGAACTTTTTCAAAGTATATTTACCATAGAAATTCTTTTATTTTGGAGTTCCTTCTCATTTCTATCTAATATCCAGATTGGAAATACTTCTAATGTCAAGTCCTCCTTTATTTCCAATGGAACTTATGAAAACACTCGAGTGTGATCCATTTTAGCCTTTTAAAGTAATGATATGTAAAATACATCATGTATGTTTGACAAGTGCAGTTGTATGTCTAATGTATATGTTACTAGGTCTATCCCTTGAACTATCTCAAAAGAACCAATACATCTTGAGACCTATTTTCCTTTCATCCTAAACCGTATAATATGCTTCCATGATGCAACATTTAAGAATACTTGATCCCCTACCTCAAACTCAAGGGGTCTTTTACTTTTATCTACATAACTTTTTTATCTATTCTATATTGTTTTCATTCTATCTTTTATGATCTTCACCTTCTTTGTGGTAAATAGTATCAAATCCAGGCTAATTAATTTCCTATCCTTACTTTTTCCCAACAGACTAGAGTTTAACTCCTTCCGTATAAAGCTTTATATGAAGTCATTCCCATGATAGCTTGATAGTTGTTATTATATGTGAACTCCACCAATGATAGGTGATCTTCTCAGTTCCCTCTAAACTCCAATATACATGACCTCAACAAATCTTCCAATGTTTGAATGGTTCTCTTTGATTTCTCATCAATTTGAGAATGAAACGCAGTACTCATACTCAACTTTATTCTTAGAGCATGCTAGATACTCGCCTATAACTGAGATGTAAACCTAGGGTCTCAACAGACACTATAGATATTAGAACCTCATGTAATCTCTCTACTTCATTCATATACAATCTTCCTAATTTATCAATTGGATTCTTCATCTTCATAGGAGGGAATAAAGTAGATTTTGTTAACCAATCCAAAATAACCTAAATTAAATCATTACCCTTTTTTTCCTATAGGTAATCCAGAGACAAAATCCATAGTGATATCTTCTCATTTCCACTCAGGTATCAAGAGTAGTTGAAATTGTCCAACAGGTTTTTGATACTCTACTTTCACTTGTTGACACATCTTACACTTAACCACATATTCTACAATTCCTATCTTTATATTTGGCCACCAATGGAATTCCTTCAAATCTCAATACATTTTAGTACCACCAAGATACACCGTGAGTTTGGACTTATGAACCTCGCTCAATACTTCATCCTTCAGGTTCTTATCAAACGACAAATACACTTATCTTTCCATTGTTATCATCTCATCCTTTAAAATTTAAAAATGAGTCTCAATCCCTTCCTTCATCTTTTTCCTTATCTTCCCCACTTATGTATCCTTTGATTGAGCTTTCAATACCTTGTATATGAACATTGATCGTACTTTAAGTTAGGCTAACAAAAATCATTCAGGTCCTATATCTAGTTGGACACAAATCTTCCTTAACCCTGTTGATTCCTTTTCATCCCAAATAATTAGGTCACTTTCAACTGCTTTATTCTTTTGACTAAGTGCATCTACAACTATATTAGCTTTTTCCGGATGATAATGTATCACACAATCATAATCCTTAATCAATTTTATTCATCTTCTATGTCGTCTATTCAACTCTTTTTGTGACATTAAATAATTTAAACTCTTATGATTAGTGAAATTTTGAACTTGCAATCCATAGATATGATGTTTTTATATCCTCAATGCAAATACTACAACAAAAGGTTCTAGATTATGCATCAAATAATTAGTTTCATGACTTTTCAGTTGTCTTGACGCATAGGTAATCATCTTTCTATATTGCATCAAAACACACTTAAGTCCTCTCTTAGACGTATCACTGTAGACCATAAACCCTTTTGATCCTGATGGAAGTGCCAAAATAAAAGCAATTGTAAGCTTCCTCTTTAACTCTTGAAAATATTTTCAGATTCTTTAGTCCACTCAAACTTCACTTCCTTTTGGGGTCAATTGAGTAAAAGGAATTGCAATCATGGATAATCCCTTTATAAATCTCCTATAATATCCAGTTAAAATCAAGAAACTTTAAATTTTTGTAACACTGGTAGGTCTTTCCCATTTCAATATAGCTTTTATTTTTTTGGATCAATGAAAATTCCTTTCATTAATATTACATACCCCAAAAACACTACTTCTTTTAGCCAAAATCCACATTTACTCAATTTGGCATCAAGTTTATGATCCTTCAACATTTGTAGCACACTTCTTAGTTGTTATTCATGCTCCAAATAAGAGCTTGAATACACCAATATATCATTTATGAACACCACCACATACTTATCTAAATAGGGTCGAAATACCTAATTCATTAAGTTCATGAATATTGTTGGGGCAATTGTTAACCCACATGGCATCACTAGGAACTCATAATGTCCATATCGAGTTCTAAAAGTAGTTTTTGAGACATTTTTGTCTTTGATCTTCAATTGATAGTACTTTAATCTTAGATTTATTTTGGAGAATTCTCGTTCCTTTTTCAGTTGCTCGAACAAATCATTTATCCTTTAAAGTGGGTATTTTTTTTCTTTATTGTCACTCTACTCAACTATCTATATCAATGAAGAGTTGGAAGATGTCATCCTTTTTCTTCATGAATAATATTAGAGCTCCTTATGGGAAATTTCTGGGTCAAATAAACCCTTTTATCTAGCAGCTCCTGAAGTTAAATCTTCAGCTCAACCATCTCTTCTAGTGCCATTCTATAAAGTGACTGAGCTATCGAGGCAGTTTCAAAAATGACATCTATAAAAACTCCAACTTTTTTATTCAGCACAAAAAAATAATTTGGATAGTTAATGGCATGTGTAAAATAAATTTAGGAGAAACAGATAATTAAGTTAACATTTTCTTAGAAAGGATGCAATAAGAGTGATTTTTATTTTATTTTAAGCATAGCCAACCCCTTAGATCTCTGTAATTAATGCATATTTTAGGATTTTTAGTTTTCTTAAGAAACCATATGGTGACTCCATTTTCCATGTTCTCTTTAATTTTTAGTGGTTCCAATTACATGTCGGGAGCGAAAAATACAAAGAGATAACATGGATGTTCATCAAGCAGAGACTATCCATGTAACAATCATAAGGTAATTTTAAGTTCATAGTACCAAAAGATGAGAAGTAATGATGCTAAAAGATGTGTATGGGTCAATCCTAACAACAATTATAGTTAAGAAAAACAATGGTGTTTTGTTGTTGTTTACTTTTAGCAAAGCATGAGGAGAAACCATAAATTATCTCTCTTTCTCTTTGCACATATTTGGTATAGATGTAATTTTTTTAAATTTTAAGGTTATTTATGTATTTTGGGTCAGGTAAAGCAATATTCATACCCAATTCAAAAACTTTTTTTTATCTTCGGATTTTACATTATCTCTATTAAATTCCCTACCTATTTGGTTAGTTAGGATTAATATCTATTAAATTTAGGCAAAATTATAATCTCATCTATTAATGCACATGTGTTATTGGAAACCATTAATCTAAAAAAAATCATAAATTGACGTATGTTTTATGTTTTGATACTTACACATTTAAGACTATTTTTACTATCAACTTTCAAAGTATATTATTCCAAAAATAAATAATAAAAAAAAACAACATGAAAAACACATATTTGACCATTTTAAGTGTTGTGTTTTAAGATAGACAATTGAATAAACTTTTAGGAATTTAAATTTGTTTGAAATAAATCCATGCTATGAAATTATCAATTAAATAAGTTGCTGTGTTGTGGAGGTTTCTTCCAAAAAACAGGTCTTGTTTTATTTAATTTTATTTTTATAGCAAAAAAAAAAAGAAGAAGAAGAAGAAGAAGAAGAAGTTCATAGTTTAGAGGATATTATAAGAAGTAAAACGAAAATTGAATTACTTTGGAAAAGAAATTTAAAAAGTGAACTTATTGATAAAAAGAAATTATAATAGAATTTACTTGTCTTTTAGTTTTGAAATTTTAACTAATAAGTAATTTTTCCAAATATTCTAGATGTAAAATATTGTAAGCTAAACCATTTTACATAAGTTTTACGATTTGATGTTTGGTAAATGGTAATTTAAAATATATTAATATTTTATAAATTAAAAAATATTTTCTAACAAATAAATTAAATTTAAAAAATGATATTTAGTAATTTTTTATACACTATATTACAGAAAATAAACTCAATTTTTTTTATAAAATATTTTATACAAGATAAACGCATCGTAAATGCAAGAACGGCAACTTTATTTTATGGTTTAGAATTGAATTTTTTGCGTAGAAAATGGAATTTGGAAAGGAGGATGAGAAGAAATTGAAATCAATGTCGCTGACGTCACCTCTAAGTGGAACGTTGTCGTGTCGGAAAACCTATAAATAAATCAGGAGAAGATGACAACGGTGCCGTTTCGATGTGGACGGTCGTGAGGGTAGTAGGTACGCCCTATATATATGCAAGCATAAAAACAATCGAAGGCAAGGAAAACCCTAATCCCCTGTTCCTGGCTGCTTCTTTTTCTCTCAGGGCACGTTGTTCATTCCTCTTCCTAAAATGGCTTCTTCTCCTTTAGTTGTTGCAATTATAGGAGAGGAGAATCCATTTTAGGAAGGGAATGAATACTGTGTCGGTTTTATGAGGGAGACAATCTGACAAAATTATAACATGGTTTTTGTCCATTCTTGAAATTTGACATCAACTATTTCAGGTGAAAATATAATCTTTCCCTTTGAATCAATTTTTTGAAGTCATTTCATTTTGTTTTTTATTCTGTTTATTTCAAGTCTTTTGATTATTACTCTTTTTGCTTGCTGGTTGGATTTGCTGTTGTCATCTTTACAGTAATAATCTGCTTGTTATGACTGAGTTTGGCTATTTGAGATTCAAGTTGTTAGGGAGATATGTATGGAATGCATTTAGCTGTAGCCTATAGAAACAGGAAACTAGATGGGGATGATTTGCAAGGCCTTGCAAAATCCAATGTCATTGAATTTACGCTTTTAGATGCAAGGAAATATGACAAAGCAGTTGTGTTCTGTTAGCCTATGATCAATAGCACAATCCAAGATCTTAAGCCTAGTGCAGAGGAGCCCTTGTTCCCCAATTATGGATGCGAGTGAGAATCCAGTTGAGTCAGCTTATTTCTGATAAGACTTTGGTTCAACAAATCAAATTATAACCTCTAAAGAATATGTCGCCAAATCTTGAACACCTGCATTTTGCATGTTGTTTTGGTTTGTGTTTCACCAGACAATGGTTGGTTGCCTTGTGCTGGATCTGGTTCCCACGAACTGAGGCCAGCTCCAAGTGCCTGGTAGATGGATCTCATGCTTCTATTTTTATGGTTACTCAATCTATTGTTTATTTAATCGTATTCGTTTTCTGTGTTTTTTTTTTAAATAATTGAAACCAGAAACATTAAACTTTTTGCTGTAAAAAACCAACAATTAATTAATTTTTTAATCAAACATGGTTTTCAATAAAATTGTGTTGATGGTTGTTGGTTTTGCTTTTCTTTTTCAACAAAAAAAAGTTCTTAATTTTTTTCTCCAAAAATTTGACTGAAAAAAAACCCGCAAACGATGCGAAACAACCCATAGTTATTCTTGTAATTTGTATAATTGATTCATTAACCTATAGTTTCAGATAAAAGCTGAGAAAGTGATTGATGAGTTTATTCATTAACCCTTAGTTATTCTTGTAATTTGTATAATTGTTAGTATATTCTTCTGTGCTGTATTGTGGGGCAAAATCAATGTTTGGGAACTGGTTACTGTGCTGTTTTTGTTAAATTCTGTTGTATTTTTTTAGATATAAATTAACCAATATGATTTATGACTTCTTAAACTCACATGTTTTTTAGAATAATTCTTAAGTTCAAAAAATGAAAATAATAATAATAATTGGTTGATAATATAACACCATTGAATATCTAGGGTTTGTAGATGACTGATGGTACTAAGCACAATATTGAGGCATAATGATTTACTAAGTTTATGTTTTAATTCTTTGATAAATAAATTCCTTACAAAGAATTGATGTGATCCGCAAACTCTTCACTTATGAGAATATTTTTGAAGTCCAAGTATCTTCATGAGCACACCATCATTAAGAAATCTGGCTTGCCTTTGGAGGTTGATTCGAGACCTGAATGACTCGGCTCATTAGGATGGGACCTTTATATATATATATATATAATTTCTTGGGATATTAAAATCTGAAATATATATATTTTTTATTTTCTTGGGTTGATCCTAGTTAAGTACTTCTGTAACTTAACTGAAAGCAGAGGAAGAGTAGGACTAGGAGTGGGAAGCACCTATATTTGGCACGTATCAATAGCAGTAGCTTTAGCTTTAATGGCTTGTTTAGCGATTGCGCATTGCCTTTCTAGCTATAATAACTCACGTCCTTTCCCTCTACAACCTTGCTGGGATTGCTTGATTGGGTTAGCATTCATAGCTGTTAGCACGAGATGCAGTTCAGTTAAATAGATTACTCCTAGCTCTTAAGATTGAAGTTTATCTTCTCAGAACTCAAACTTTGAAAAGGTTCCTAGTAAACTTAACGTTAAAGAAAGCTTAGCTTATTCTCCCACTCTGGTTTTA
>Ga0325402_1004508_pt1 | contig 12845 bp, 14 predicted proteins | sample PopdelMetagenome_22_FD_207212 | JGI IMG/M metagenome (GOLD analysis project Ga0325402, IMG submission 207212) | Populus deltoides microbial communities from Bellville, Georgia, United States - Xylem-PdKOR-R3 | ecosystem: Host-associated > Plants > Phyllosphere > Stem > Wood/Secondary xylem... | reverse complement strand
AGTTAAAGACCTACCAGATGGAAGTGCATGTTTCTGCCTTAGTTTGTTCAGCACATCAGTTGCATCAAACCCGGCATTATCACATAGTTGTCGTGGGATAACCTGCAACATGAGTGCAGTATACCTTGTTAAGTTTATAATCTAAGCCCATACTTTAATCCAAAATGTTTTGTGGTGCAACACCAATACAAAAAAAAGGTCCTACACCTCTCATTTTGTTCACCAGGGAGTGATAGACTAGCTAACTCTCGCATGAACTCTACTTTAGGTGGGGGCTCTGGGGGCAAAACATTTGCATGGAATGCTCAATAATGGGAGTTGGAATCAGCAGTCTACATTTTTTAGTTACTTTCAACCAAGCACAGAACCACGGGGAGGAATGACGTCATAGAAGAGGGGCTAACAACGTATTGTATTAGAAATATGGGAAAACAATATGATGTGGCTTTTCACCAATGCAATAGCAGGTAAAATGCATAATCTTTCAAACATTTTTAATATAAACTAAGCAAGCTCGGAAAATTGATTCCCTAGCAAATCAAGATTGGTAGATCGTAATAAAGATGGTCATTTTCACAATTTTGAAACCACATGCATGTAGTCCATGCCACAAAGATTGAATATTTAATATTACCACACTACTAGCTAATTACCTCAAGGGCTTTTGCATAAGAGTTGATAAACAGTTGAGACTTCCCAGCTATAGTGCGAGCATGCTGCCTCAAGTACCGACTTATTTCCATCTGCCATGCAAATCACAGGTTTAGTCACTACCGAACACAATGTCTCCAAATATTATAATCATGATGCATCACTCATAATAGGATTCATACATCTATAGCACCACCACCAGCAACAACAGTTGAGTTCTTCATAGCTCTTCTGACTATCATGATTGCGTCATGTAAACTCCGTTCAGCCTCCTCAATGAACTGATAATGACAGTATAATGGAAAACCAGAGTCAGAATAGAACCAACGCACCACAGGTACCCATAATATCAACAGTTACCTACCTGGTCAGCTCCACCACGAAGAACAATGGTGGCTGTCCTTCCAGAAGGGCATCCGCTGAAAATATTAAACCTCTCATTTCCAACTTGCTTTTCCTCAAAAATCTCACAAGTCCCAAGAACCTTTAGGCCAAACAACAGACAAGAATTATAAAATTGAATGAACAAAAGAAAATGGTAACAAGCATATACTGTATCGATTAAAACTTTTAACAGATTTTTCCAAATCAAGATATCGCAAGACCTCATCAATTATGTTGTTGACAGTTGTCTGTACAGTTCCACCAGATGCCGCAGAAACTCTTTGCAGATCTTCTTCACTTACTCGACCAGCACAGAATATATCTCGATCAGCAAAATACTGTTACAGACAGGGTATCTAATTAACATGCCACTATTAATCCTAAACAAATAGAAGAAATAAGAGTTTTCAGCAAGATAGATAGCTAAATAGTCACTATTCCATATGTTGAACTCTCGATCAATATTATCAAAAAGAAGTATACTGTGAAGTCCTATGAGACTAACATATGAAATCATACAGAACTTTCTTGCACATGTTTGTGAAAATCTAAGAGAATTCAATTAGACATAATCTGCAATTTATAAGGTGGTTACACCAACCCTGTTAGAATATAAATAGTTTTTGTTTTTTTTTTAAAAAAAAAAAGCATGCAATATTGGTGGAGAAAAAGTTTTATGACCAGAAAGACCAAAAAAAGCTTATACAAAAATCACTACCAACTAAAACATTAACCAAAACATAAGAACTGGCCATGCATTTTCAGAATAGAATCAGAAGTTCAAAATCTCAGAAACAGATCCGAGCATTTACGAAACAAAAGGCACCCACCTGTGTTGCCAGATCACCGATTGCAAGGCGTGAAAGAACCACTTTTGCCCCACTTTGCACACATTTATCCAACTTGTCATAAATGATATTCCATTCCGCATCAACAATGGACTGGTACTGAGATGGATCTGACAGCCTACAGCATGTGAAAAGTAGCATTGGGAATTTCAATCATCAGCTCTCAAAAGAAATATCAACAACAACTAAGCCTAGATCCCGAAATAGTGGGGAGTTCTTAATAGGAATGTATAGTTTTAAATTTTAAAAAAAAAAAAATCCTACCTTATCTCAGCATTTTCTTTCTCAGATTTCAGCTCCAACTCAATGTTGAGTAAGAGTATCTTGGGATTCACAAACTTCTTTGGTTGTTGTTCAAACCCCGCATAAGAAAACGTCTTTTTAAAGGCAACACCATTAACCAGAAATGAATCTCGCATGGTACCACCTGGAACCTATGGGGGCAAACACAAATGTTCACTCAAGGAAATCAAATTTTTTTTCATTATATACTAGCAACAGAAAATTTGCAAGTTCAGAATTTTTCATTTTTCATTATGGAGCCAGCAGCTCAGCACAACACCAGAATCTGAGAGAACTTTTGAGATGATGAACAAAAACATTACAAAAAAAATGGAGATTTCTATGTGCAGGTCCAGGATCTCATGTTGCCAAACTGCCTTAAACATTATAACGCCCACATGACTATGAACACCACAGATTCTCATCATAAAATGTCCTCAACAACATTTCAAAATCCAACCCACACGATTTCCTAAATTCTATGTCTAGAAGCTATTTATAAAACTGCCAATTATCACAGAATAACATGAAGAATGAGACAAAAAAATATAGGAGGCAAAAATACAAAAGCATTTCCCAATAAGTTTACCTTCTTTATTCCAATCATATTTAGCCTGTCATCATTCCCAATTGCAATCACAGCATCCACGACCATTGATGCAAAGAACTCCTTCTCACCACCAATAAGTTTTGATGAAAGTGTTGTAGCAGCACATTTAGCCAATAAACTTTTCTTTTCCTCTAGACTTTTACCCTCTATGCTAACAGCTAGTTCTTTGACCTTCTCAATTGCCTATAACATCATTTTCAATATTTAAGATGCCAGAAAGCAAGTCCTAACATGTCAACCACAAACATAACAACCACATACCAAATTGCATGCAGTTCTATAACTACGTATTAAGTTTTGTGGGTGGACTCCTTCCTCTACAAAAGGTTTAGCCTCTTTCAAAAACTCCCCTGCAAGTAGAACTACAGTAGTAGTTCCATCGCCAACCTGCGGCATAACAAAAGAGACGGTTTAACTTTAATCTTCAACAATAAACAGCCCATAAATCCTTTCACAAAAAACTCTTGGAGTTTCCAAAAAAGTAAGCTTCTAATATACAGTAAGGAAACATGTTTGAAAAATCTCTCCCCTATTAGCAAACACAATAAATTTCCACAAAAAAAAAACTCTGGCACCCTCCTTAACCTTCACAATTTCTCATTCAAAACAAAAACAGTACTCCCACACTAATTCTCCAACAAAATAATCTTCCTCCAGCCAAAAACACGAGTCGCCTCATCCTATTTTACATTCCAGTATCACATTCACTCGAAAAATCACATTAACAATCAATTCAAACGACATACAAAACATTAAAAAAAATGGCCACTTTTTCAACCACGAAGCCCTGAGGAAAAAAAAACACTACATTTCAATCTCCATTATCTAAAGAAATTTAAAAAAAAATAAGAGCAAAAACTTCAAAAAAAAATCAACAAAAATTTAAAATATAAATTAATTACTTGATTACCTCAGAGTCCTGAGACTTGGCGATATCAACGAGGATCTTAGAGGCAGGATGAATAATGTCGAGCAATTTCATAATCGTGGCGCCGTCATTAGAAATGGTGACATTTCCTTTATCGTCGTGGATCAATTTATCCATACCACGAGGTCCTAACGTCGTCCTCACTACATCCGCCACCGCCGTGCACGCGTTTATGTTGCTTACTAACTGCGCTTTCCCTTGCGACTTGTCGGTTCCTTCTTTCAGCAGTATGATCTGCGGTTGCTGCTCTCGTTTCAAAACACAAACAGAGTCGGTCAGTTCAGTCACTCAGTTAGTTAGTTACTCAGTTACTGATTACATGTCAGAATACAGAAAAATTGATCGCTTACCATCATGGCTGCCATTGTTGCAGATTCAGAGAGATAGAGAGAGGGAGAGGGAGTAGAGAAGTGAGGGAGGGAGGGAGGGAGGGAGGGGGGAGCTAGGGTTTTGTATGTGTTTTTTGAGTGTAACTTTTCTTTTTCCCTTCTAATTTTCTGGTTGTTTCTAGCTTCTGTCTCCCTTTCTCTCCCCGTCTGTTTGGGTTAAAAAGTTATAAAATTGAACAACTCCAAACACGTCCCTCATGTATGGAAGTAATATCGATTGAATCCCTAAGTAGCTTTTATTGTTAAATTTGAGTCCCTGTTCATTTTCCGTCCTTGAATTCTGTAAATTCTGTGTACACGATTTGAAGTACGTCTTTTAAGGTTTAATGGCATTTTTAGTCCTTGGGTTATTACAGTTTTCGCACATTAAATCTAGTAGTTCTGAAAAAAAACAATTAGGTCCTTAAACGTTTAGTTTGGAAAAAATATATCGGCCCCTCTGTTAGGTTTGGACATAAAATTTAAAAGTACAGTACTTTGCATAAGCCATGTTATAACCACTGCATTAAATAAGGGACACATTTTAAAGTCAAAAGGCGCTTGGTAAAATGCCCAGCATTCCTGCAAATAGGGATGGCGATGAATATCTGTACATTGAGTTTTCTATTATTCCTATCTGAATTTGAATTTAAAATAATTATTTAAATCAGATCTGAACATAATTGGATATGAATTTCTTGATGTCCAAGCCTAATATGATTGAATTATTTAAAATAATTATTTTTTTTCTTAGTTAAAACAAACTGAGATTTTTCACATCAATTCCATCGAGTAAGAAGCATGGATACGCCCTCCACGTTCTGAAAACAACACTGCAAGCAAGCATTGCTTGCTTTCAAACAAATTGATGGCAAGATGTAATCTTCAGACATCTGCATTTACTTTTACAGCAGAAATCTTCAGCAAATTTATGTTGATTGTAACATACTCGTCTGCACTATAAAATTTGGGATCCCCTTGCTGTTCATTCCATAATTCAGCTCTCTCTCGTGCATGAATTTAAGACATTATTGATAGAATTCAGAAAGATACAGCAGAATTTACAAATTATTCTTGCATGAACAAGAACATTGGGTGAGGCACAAAACTATCTGGGCACACGAGTGACTATATAACGGCCCTTTTCTAGGTCATATATTGTTTTCAACTGTGGTTTTCGCAATTGTAATACAAAAAATGCTGCTAGCAAAGCTATTAAAAGAACAGCAAATAATGAGAAATACGTCACTGACTCATCTCCAACAATCTCATCAAGGTTATTGATTTCCGATTCAAGGGGCTCCAGCATTGATTGAAAGATTAAAGCACCAAGAGTCCAGTCAAAAGGAACACTTTCAGTATTATTTGCAAATCCAATCCTACAAAAATAAAAAAACATTGTTATTTCAATACCAGGTTAAAAACAATTCTCATGCAAATTCATTAGTGACACCAAATCTTTTTCCGTCTAACAACTGGATATCATAGATAACATGCTGAAGAAAGATTGTTTTATCTAAGACAGTGAAAACCTCGGAAACATTTATGTTGTCCACCCACAAACATAGGCTCATGCATGCACATAGAACTGCATGTTCACAGTCTCGCAAATTAAGACATTAGAAGACCAGTTTACTAATTCAAACCAAGACACCTTATTTGCAACTCAAATGAAAAGTATGGTTATACCAGTGGCTGGTCATAAACGACCCGGACTCCTCAAGATTGCAAGGTAATAGTTGAGTGCATACGGTTTTGACCTACAAACTTTTACCATGTCCAACTTACTCCCATTTTCAACACATGATGGTTTTCCCAAGTATTGAAAAAAGGTTGCTAGAAGAACCAAGGCTGCAAAATCCCCAACCATCAACCAAGGCCAGGATGAATTACATGCAAGTTTCACAAAAGAACACAAGGAGAAGATTGACACACACCTAAGGTGCAAGGAGAGCAATAGTACCTCTTATCATTCATTGATACTCCAAGGCTGTCGTGCAGCAGAGCTACCGTGTAGGCAGAAGAGAAACAATATCTCAACAGATCCAAATCATCGATGCTATGATGCTGATCTTTCAGTTTATCCCAGTCATCTTCACAGTAGTGTTTCCCAGCTGCCTCTAGTTCAAACAAAGAAACCCTAGGAACCAGCCCAAAAAACTGTACAAGGTTTAGTACTTGCAGGCAAGAAAAGGCAACAACCAGAGCAGCTTATAGGAGAAAAAAAGTGTAGGATGTCTGCACTGTATTAAGAAGCATAGTAAATGGCAATAACGAGTGCAGAAAATTTCCTAATACATATTCAAGTACAATTTAGAGATTTTTTCCTTTCCTGCGAATTCAAGTTAACATATGATCTTACATTTTTCTATCTAAAACTTTGTTTGTTAATATTATATCTTTTTCATATAGTTATTTGACCAAAGAAAATTAAGTCAATTGAGCAACATGCTGTTGAAATGTCTACACTCATTCAGGCACATAAACTCACACTCAGGAGTATTTTATAACAGTGCCTCCACCATAGCAAGACAACTTAGAATATTAGCAAAGCTTGGATTGGCTGAACTAAGCACGTTGCTTTGCTAGCATTTGCATTCTTAGTCTAGATAATTAAAGTCAATGTTCTGTTTCACTACTTCTTGGCTAAAAAATCAACAGTAATGCTATTAGCAATGTATGACACCAGGAAACCAGCAAACAGCTAGTGATATAGTGGCAATGCTTCATTGCCAAGTTGATCGGTTGGGGGATAGAGATTATGGATTGGATTCTCTATTGAATATAGTTGGAAGCAGGAATAAGCTACCAATCCTAGAGCACTAGCTTCCTTCCACTGTGCCTTTCATGGTGGGTGCAGCAACTAATGGATTGGTCGGACCTAAGGAAGCACAGGCAGAACAACCATGCCATGTAGGCCCCTCCTGTCAAGCTCTCAGTTCTAATAAATAATAAATATAGCACTAATAAGATAAAGCCAAGCCATAATAGTTACAATCTACTCACCCTCTCACCATTTTTGTAAGAAAAAACTAGAAGAAAAAAAAAACAGAGAGAGAGACAGAGTGATAGTGGTGGATCGAGTTCAGATCCAGACCAAAAATATTTGAGTATTCAGCCCACAATGGAAGAGTTTTCAGCCCAAGTTGTGGATATAGACCTGGTTGCATCTTGCAGCCAAATTGGCGAAATCCAATTAGTTTAAAGTTACATTCAAGTCTGCTTGGGGTTCCTAAGTGTCTATTATGTTTTTCTTTTTAATTCTATTTGGGTTTCTATGTTTGGAGGTTTGTTCCAAACATTAAAGCTGGTCAAGATGGCTTTTCCTATTCTTGGAGAGATATTCCTAGCTTATTTTTGTCTGTTTTCAGCATGTACTTCAATAAGTTAAGTTCATGAAATATAGAACTCTTTGAAGTATTTTTAGTAAATTTTCTTATCTCTTAGGTGGATTCCAAGAGTGGTGAAGTTAAGCTATTATTCAGCAGTGGTGTGACTTATCTCTAAGAGTTTTTCAATCCCATTTTGAGAAACTATCTTTATTCTTTTCAACTCAAACCATATCACAGAAACATAAACATGGTTACAAGCACGGATATAGATACATTTTTTACACATTAAAGACGAATGTCCACATATGACATGCATTTCGAATTATGTAACAAAAAAGTTGCCCTTAATTTCAACTCATGTCGTTATTCACAAACCTCGGAAGCATAGAACACGTTGTTTTGAGAAACAGGCTTGCTTTGTAGCTCCATGAAAAAAGGGGAGACAACGTTACAAGGAGGATGCAAGCATTTCTCTGCATAAATAAAACATTGAAAAAGGAATTATTACAAAGTAATTCTTTATTTTCTTTTATATTTAAGAATCAAAAGGCTTTCGAAGGCATCGAGAGTTTAACCAAGGAAAATATCAGCCAACAATAAACAAATCTATTAGACCATGAACGTGTTGCAGCAATGGCAAATATGCATGATTGAGAGAGTACAGGGAGCAGAGAGGAGATGAACTACAAGGAACGCAGTCCATGTGTAGTTACATGGGGTTTTATGCCCAATATGTTGATACTAGATAAGAAGAGCACAATTAGAAGCTCAGTACTTCTAGTATTTAGACATCTTTGTTTATCAGAATAAAAATAGAAATTGCAGTTTGTCTCAGCAGCAAGGTAATTAAGTTAAAGGTTTATAATAGCTGATCCAGTTTTAAAGCATATTTTGACTACCAAGCAAACTCGCCCTGCAATTTTGCTTGGCCTATTAGTCTGAAAGTCCATTCAACAACAGCAGAGATAGTTGTCATTTTTAATATCACATATTTGCAATAATACTAACATGGCCTATGCACAATATACATATTTCTTGCCCATTCCAAATGCCAAAATGCTCAAATAACATGAATAATTTCTGTTTAGGAATTGTTATAAAGCACAGATCAAACAATACAAAAGAACACAATCAAATTATACAAACAGCACAAAAACCCATCAAGATAAAAGAGAGCAAGATACCTTGTCTGCTCTTCAACAATGCCAAAACTTCAATCCTGCATGCAGTAAAGTTTCCAGCTCCATGAGACAGCAGAAGCTTTGGGTCACTTATATTATATGCCATCTCATATCCTTTGGGAATGCAAGGGTTACCAACAAACCCATCCCTATAAACCGATGCTGCACAAATATAATTTTACTTGCTATGATTGGTGATTCAATGACATTTTTTAAATCTGAAATTAGAACATCAACCATGCATCAATGTTTTTCACTAGATCGACTCACATACAATATATTACCAACAAGAGTAAAATTTGCAATACAAGGCCACATGATTTAAGGTAAAGTCTTTCCTCTTCAATGTTGAATGGAAAATGTACTGCTCAAACCCACAAAATTATCTGCAACACTTTACTTTAAACATAGTCACAGCTTTAAAAGTATTTCCACAACAACAGTTAATCATGTCAAAGACAACAGCATGGCCCATTTTTTGCTTTGAGAACAAAAGGAATAAATTGTTAGGGAGGTAACAAAAGCAACTAAAGCAAAATATGGTATGAGCAGCAATGCAAGTCCTTTTGTTTTACTAATTACTATTATTCCAGACACAACATGGTATGGGATTATTTGGACTACAAGAGCAGACCAGATTATAGAGCAAGATTTGGCAAGTAATGGTCAACAAATTGGAATTCATTTATCGACAGGTTTTTTTTCTTCCATTTGAATTCATTTCAATAATTCTTTTAGTTTCTTTGATAGGTGTGATTGCACCAGCTCATCAGTAATAAATCTTTTAAATTGGCAATCACAATCCAAATCAGACTTTATTCTATGTTATCACATTTATTTTAAGATTATTCATATATAAATTCTTTTATTCGATCTATATTCTAATCTATTTTTTTGTTTTGTAACTGTGATATTCTTATTCAATTTTGAAGCCCACTAAACTCAGCCTTCATCTAAAGAAAAGGTCGGTGTAGAAACTTACATGAACTCATATCTCTAGAGCTGTGCCATTCATGCAGTGATTCCCATGCTGTGTCCTGTACAAAAACAATGGGCCCTCCCTAGTTAGGCACCTTCTTCAACACTACTACTTTCGTAACACCAAAAACCAATGCAAAGTTGTTGCAGAATGCAGATAACAAAAAATCACAAATAAACACAGACAATATGGTCCCATTCCATCCTAAGACAATAAACCAACCCCTTCAGTCTCCTTTTTTTATCAGGAAAAAAGAGCTCCCAAGCAAAACATTCCTTCCCTTCAACTTGAAAACCCCTATCCCAAACAAAGTCTTAAACTGACAGCAGATAATGTCTATTTCAATCTTGCAAGAGCAAAAGTGTAAGAAACTTTGTCAACAGTTGTTTCTAGCAGAAATGTCAATTTGATATTTTAGAGCATGCATCAGTCAGAAAGATGACTGGAAAACAAAAGGAGATGAACATTTGACACTTTGATCATCAACAAAGTAACACATATGGGAAACACCTGGCCAAATTTTGGTAAGCTTTGTGCCTGAAGGTTGTAAGCAACTCCAGCCAGTTTTATCCTTCGTGAAGATTGCACTTGTGCTGCTTCTCTTGAGGCAAATGTAATCTGCATTTATTAGTCACACTGTTCAAATTCTTGTTGAGAATAGCATTTATCCAAACAAAGTCCTAGTGCACATATTCTGGTGTGATGTTATTATCATTCCTCTATAACTGTGAAAAAATTATCCAGCAGACCAGGTAAACAAAGGCACTAAAGTTATCATGAATCACTAGCCACTTAAATCCATAAATCTACTCACTTGTACCAAACATAAACCCATTATTGACTGCTTTTTGTTCGAATATTTTCGCAAACTAATCTTCTGGCTAGCATAAAATGGACTGGTAACAGCTGTAAATAATGGGATTTCAAGGTCATCTTACAATGTATACTCTTTTTTGAATTGACAGGTCTGAAACAACAGGTGTACTGGTGTAGCCACCAACCACCATCGAGGTTCATGGTATTTGGCATGGCATCTATTATATAATATTGCACAACAAAATCCTCCTTTCTGCCCATATTTTTCCGTCCTTTCCCCTTCTGTTTTTCTCATTTCTTCATTTAATCTGACTCTACTAATTTCAAACCATATCTTACCAATTGTAAATCATATACTATTTTTATAGTGAGTTTAATGCTACAAAATGTCAATGTCAACATGCTATTTTCATAACTTTATTGACCTAGGTAGACAGAAATTACAAGCATAAAAAAGAGGCAAGAAAAGAACCTGCAAAGAATTGCCACCAAGCTCAACCATCCCAGTAGTTTTGTGAGGTTCACTTCCCATGGTTCCATGAACATAGTTAACAGCAACCCAGGAATAAACACCCCTTTCTTCTTCTGTATCGAAGAACACATCAACAAGTCATTCAAATCAACACCACTCAATAAAAACTTAAACACAATTAAGTTAACCACATCATCTGCCTAAATTAAACAAATCATCACATAGCCAATGAGACCACTTTTCGCTCATAACTAGTTCATTTACTAGTTAACCCAATCAAGTTCTAATGCCGGATATCAACATATCTAACTTAAACACCCCTCATTACTAAAAACCCAGATCAAATTACATTCATAACACCACAAACAATCAAAATAAAGCCAAACACGTTATCACGAACCTTCAATAACACGCGCCCATTCGTCCTTAAATGCAAGCCCAGACCCTCTCAAAACCTTCCTACACACCTCCAGAATCCTCTCTTTCAACTTCCCTTCCAACCCCACCATTTCCTCACCCCTAACCATCAACTGCACCCCGGCATTCCCCCAGTCCCTCCTCGGAACTCTCTTTTTTGCAAACTCAACCAAGCCCTCAATCAACCCACCCGCATTATCCGGGTCCTCCGCAAACCCAGCCAATCCAGGCCTCACCTTCATTGACCCAGTAACCAATGGCAACTGCCCATTACTAAAACCTAAATTCCCCTCCCCCAACAACTGATAGACCCGGACTCTACACCCGGCCTGGCCCGAATCAATAACAACACTAAAAAAGCGGGTATTAGGGTTGGAAAATTTGGAGGAATGGTGGATCTTTCGGGCAGTAGAAAAAAGGTAAAAAAGGAAAGGGATGGTCAAAAGGGTGGCTAAAAGGGCTAACAATTTGTGGGTTTTTTGGGATTTGGTGCTTTGTTGCTGTGGTGGGTAGGTCGAAGAGAAAGAGTGCATGCGTGGGTGTAATTGGGTCCGGTGGAGTGGGAAGTAGGCCGCTGTGGAAGGTCTGGCCTGAAGGGCTGAGAAATCCATGACACCTTCGTGTTCTGGAGCTTGGAAAGGAGAGAATAGAGGGATACTTGTGGTTTCTTTTTTTGTTACATTTGTTGGTGGGATTTGTTGGGGGAGAAAGTGAGGGTTGAGCTAAGGGAAGTGCATGCAGGACTGCCCATGGATGTCAACTAGGAACCCGCGCTCAGAGGCGGACCGGTCTAAATTCTTTTTAATGTTAAAAAAGAAAGTCAAAGAGATGACAATAGTTTTTACATAAAAAGAAAAAGAAAAACCTTAATATTGAATATGGATCTAATAATATCAGGTAATTTAATAATTTAATTTAAATAGAAGACAATAATATGAGACGAAATATAAAAAGAATATGGCAACAATCAAATAAAAAAAAATAGTCAATGATAATAAAGAAAAGATATTTAGAGGCGAATCGTAATTTCACGGTGAACATTGCTCATAATTAAAGAGAGTTTGCATATCATCAATCACGCTCCACCCAAACACTTTGGTTGTAGCAGGTGCCCAAACAGCTGAATCTAAGTAACTCACATGATATTTATAATTTTAACTATTTTAATAAATAAAAAATAGAGACACCCATTAGAACTAGCTTGATAATTGTAGTTGTGGATGTTGTTACTTTTCAAATAATTTTTCGTGCTGAAATACATGTCAATGATGATATTATATTTTTTTATTTTTTAAAAATTATTTTTGATATCAGCATATCAAAACGATCCAAAACATACAAAACATATTAAATTTTAACAAAAAAAAATTGAATTTTTTAGGAATATTAAGGTATATTTTTCTCTTTTAGAAATATGGTTGTATCTTTATTATTTTATTTAAAAATAATAATAAAAGAAATTTTCAACTCATGTTAATTTTTTGTGTTCTTAAAAGCAAATTAGTATCAATATTATAGTTGAAGAAACCCGAACAAATCATTTCATCTCGAATCATTCTTTCAATGTTAAATATATC
>Ga0325402_1004505_pt1 | contig 12848 bp, 6 predicted proteins | sample PopdelMetagenome_22_FD_207212 | JGI IMG/M metagenome (GOLD analysis project Ga0325402, IMG submission 207212) | Populus deltoides microbial communities from Bellville, Georgia, United States - Xylem-PdKOR-R3 | ecosystem: Host-associated > Plants > Phyllosphere > Stem > Wood/Secondary xylem... | reverse complement strand
TCTTTAGCTAATATTAAAACTCCTACAAACTCTAAATCCTATTAGTCTAAAACCTAGTTGATATTGAATTTCAATACTCCCCCTCAATATCAACTGTCACCATTCTTTCATCTTTTATTTCTCTTCACGATGTCCTGCCTCAATAGTATTAATGTTGTTCGTATTCCATCATCATCAAAAGGATTAGTTACCTCATATAAGTTATCAAGACTCCTTATCTTTCTTGGTGAAGTGCCACTACTTGAGCTTTCACTATAAGAAAAGGAAGTTGACTCATTTATCCCAAACTTGTATTTTATATTATATAATATTATGTTTTTTAATAAAAAAAATAAAAAAATCCAAAAATTTTCTGAAAATTCTTTTGAAAAAATTGTGATTTTCCCGCGTATTTTCTATCAATTTTGATTAATATTGGTTTATATTTTTATACTATAAAGATACAAATCTTGTATTAAAATACTTAATTTTTTCTGAAACATTGCAAAAATTACAAAACAAATTATAAAACAAAAAAGATGTCTTGTTTTCCTGCATATGGCCAATTTCTCAAAGCTTATAAAAAACATTTATCATATTTTCAGAAAACAAAAATCAAAAAATGTTTTAACATGTATTTTTTGCTTTAATAACCAGTTTATTAAAGTCATGAGAATTAGGCCAATATTTCAAAATTTTCAAAAAAATTATTTTGTTTTCTTGTAATATATGGGATTAAGAATTTATACGTAAAACATATTCCCGATATTAAAAAGGTAGCTCTTTTATATAGACTTTAGAACAGTTAGGTTTTTACCCGATAAGATAAAAATCTCCTTACTGAGGAGGACTTTTCTTAAAATATAGATAGACCAACAATTAGAAAACACAACAAGACATTAGTTTTTATCAAACAATTAAACAATGCAGCTTACCTTAGGTAGGGTATATTTGGGATGCTAACACCTTCCCTATACACAATCAGTTCCTGTACCTGATCTCTAAGATCAATTAGGGTTTCTAGTGACCAAAATACTAGGTGACGACTCTCATTCCCTCATTCCACTAATAAAAGATAAGAATTTTTTGTCTCCTCATATTTGCCAAATACATACATGAAAAGGAATATCGTCGCGACGCCGCACACGTGCGACAGCTTTCACTACCAGAAAATCGATAAATAAAAAAGGAAATACCGAGGGAATATTTCCGTCGATAAATTTCTGAAGGATTTTATCAACGGACAAATCAAAATTACAACAACTTGATGAACCAGTATTCTAGTCTTAAAGCTAGCAGACGTACCTGAGTTTTCTGCAGCAAGTTTTCTTATTTTATCCTGCTCGGTATTTTTGGCAGCTAGTTTTGAGTTCCGAAGCGTAGCTGAGAGCGAAAGGAGGATCACCCATACTTTTATATAAGAAAGCAGTATTTGCCCGCCATCCATCCTTAGTCTTGTTCTGGCGATTTTAGTTTGCGTTGTGAGGGAGTTTTAAAAAAGAAGTTGTTATGAGCTAACAACGCAATTTGAAGAGTAAAGCAAATTTGGAATCTGAGAATATGGAGCGCAAATTTAAATACTATGAATATTCGTACTGCACCGTTTTCGAGTGATGAAAACGCCAACAAGTCTTTTTGTATGGACAGCCGTACAGCAAGCACCGACGACTCCCAAGACTTAAAAGTATAGCACCGCCGACTCCAAGACTTAAAAGTGGTATGGACAGCTGTGCAGCAAGCACCGCCGACTCTAAGACTTAAAAAGCATGGTCGTCGAAAACGTGTTTTAACTTGTAAAATTATACCATTTTATAAATCAAGACTTAAAATTATATCCTTGATGTATAGAAAGAAAGAGCACAAGTTAGTTGCTTCCAACTTGTTTTTTTTTACAGTTATTTAGTAATGAAGAAAATTGATTTACTATACATAAATACTATCACACGTCAAAATCCACGCGACTAGCAATTTTTTGTTTCTTATTTGTTTTAATTGGTTCGTTGAAGTCACCACCTAATATTTAATTAAAAGCTACTAGAAAACCCGGGTACTGGTCTTGTTGAAAATTCACGAGTAACAAACTATTTATGATTAAAAACAATATTAACACCCCTAACACACCCTACCTGAGTGTAAGTTCATAATTCTTTATCCATAAACAAATCAAAATATTAAATTCTTTTTTATTCTTATAATTTTATCATAAAAAAAAAACATTCATCTACAAAATATAAATCAACATTTCCTTTTCACTATACTTTTCTTTTCTTTCTTTTTCTTTTTCTTTTTCTTTTCCTTTTCCTTTTCCTTTTCCTTCTTTTTTTTTTTTTTGTTACATCAACACTACAAATTATAAAAAGACAACTAAACAAAAAATTACATTAAACAATTTTTACAATTACAAAAATTAGCCCCAAAACAATTTGAAATTACAGGGATGGCCTTCTGCAAGCCGGAACAGTGCCGGCGCGTCTGCTCCACGCGCCGCCGCCACTGGCAGACAGACCCGCACACCAGTTGGATCTGGCTCTACTCCGTCTCCTCTTCCCTTCTGCGCCGCCAGTGAGGAGTAACGTCACCTGCAAAGAAGAAAAAAAACGCAAGCAAAGTCTCGGTTCTTCCCTCTCTTTTCAGATCTGCTCTCTTCTGGTTTCTCTCTCTCTCGGTTCATTGTTCTCTGCTGGTTGCAGGTCCGGCCGTTGCTCTCGGTCGGAGATGAGGCCGCTTCTGTGGGCGCCGATGAAGGAAGATGGACTGATGCTGGCCGGTGAGGGAAGCCGTGGGTCTGAGGAGACGGGGAACGGCCCTGCCCGTTCTCTGATCGGGGGAGATGAGGCTGTTTGTTGAGGGCGAGGTTGTTCTGTGTTGAGAGGGAAGAACCACGGCCTTTTGTTGGCTGGGAGAAGGGAGCCTGGTGAGGGGCTGAAGACCTGAGATCCGGTGAGATGAGGGAGGGAGATCAGCGGTGGCTGGTTCTCTGGGGGCTAGGAATGGAGCGGCCGAGAGAGGTGAAGGTTGGCGCGTGTGGGTCTGGGAGATGGAGGTGTTCGGTTGCTGTGGGGAAGGAAATGGGTGTGGAAAAAAAAAGAATCCCAAAGCCGGGGAGAGTGGCGATGGAGGCTGGTGGAGAAGGGAAGGTCAGTCCTGCGGCCGGCTGGAAAAATCAAAACCAGGGGGGGTCTGTTTGGTTTGTCTTTGGCAAAAATATGGTGCTGGCCGAGAGGTTGTGTGCAGGGAGGATGAGGCCGTGGCTGGGTGTCTGTGGCCAGTAGCTGGTGGAGATGGATGAAGGAGAAGAAACCCACCGGGTCCAAGCTTGGGTGGGGCGGCGGCAGCTTGGTGAAGAGATAGATTTAGGTTTCCTCTTTTTTTTTTTTACTCTCCAAACTGCCCCCTTCCACTTTGTAAATTTTTCTCCTCCCCTTCAGTAATTTTTTTTGGCTTATATTTATAGGTAAAATGTTGTTTGGTTCTCAAAATTGGTCCCTCATCCTTTTCTTTTTGGTAAATTTTAATTTTTTTATTTTTTTGTATTTTTTGAAAATGAGCAAAATCAACGTCGACTCAATGAGGAAAATCAAAGATTTCAAAAATGACGTGTGAAAAGTCGAACGTCTTCAAAAGACCTTTGAAAAATTAAATTCTTTTGGGACAATGCTGAAAATGCTAAAAACGATGCAAATATATTAAAAAATATATTTTTTTTTGGATTTTCGTTGTTTTTCGCTATTTTTGGATTTTTCAAAAATTTTATAAAAAAGATGGGTCAAAAATTAAGTAGCAACAGCTGCCCTCTCTTTACAATGCTTACAAAGCAAAACTCCTCAATGTTTTGCATAGTAAGCTTTGTAAAGAAAAGAAAAAGAAAAATGATCTCATTATTTTGGGCGACCTGCCATTTTTGAAGAAAAGTGGTCTATTTTCAGAGGCGACCAGCCCACACACGCTCAAAGTGGCATATTTTCAGGGGCGACCTGCCCACACACTCACACTGGTCTATTTTCATGGGCGACCTGCCCACACATACTCACTTTGGTCTATTTTCAAGGGTGACCTGCCCTTTTGATTGGGTTTACCTGAGATCCCATCTGGCGATTTAACAAGAACAAAAATTGGTGTGTAGCTCGGTCAACCTGAAATCCCATCTAACGATTCCTTTTAACCAAAGCTAAATTCTGTGTGGTTAGGCTAAACTAAGATCCCTTTGCCGATCCCCTTTAACTAGAACCAAAGTCTGTGTGTGGTTAGGCTGAACTGAGATCCCTTCGCTGATCCCCTTCAACCAGAACCAAAATGCTTTGTACTTAGGCTAAACTGAGATCCCTTCGCCGATCCCCTTTAACCAGAACCAAAGTTTGTGTGTGGTTAGACTAAACTGAGATCCCTTCGCCGATCCCTTTTAATCAAAACCAAAATCCTTTGTGGTTAGGATAAACTGAGATCCCTTCGCCGATCCCCTTTAACCAGAATCATAATCCTGTGTGGTTAGGATAGACTGAGATTCCTTTCGCCAATCCCCTCTAACCAGAACCAAAACTCCTGTGTGGTTAGGATAGACTGAGATTCTTTTCGCCAATCCCCTCTAACCAGAACCAAAACTCCTGTGTGTGGTTAGGATAGACTGAGATTCCTTTCGTCAATCCCCTCTAATCAGAACCGAAACTCCTGTGTGGTTAGGATAGACTGAGATTCTTTTCGCCAATCCCCTCTAACCAGAACCAAAATCTGTGTGTGGTTAGGCTAAACTGAGATCCCTTCGCCGATCCCCTTTAACCAGAACCAAAATCCTTTTCAGTTAGGCTAAACTGAGATCCCTTCGCCGATCCCCTTTAACCAGAACCAAAACTCCTGTGTGGTTAGGATAGACTAAGATTCCTTTCTCCAATTCCCTCTAACCAGAACCAAAATCTGTGTGTGGTTAGGATAGACTGAGATTCCTTTCGCCAATCCCCTCTAACCATAACCAAAACTCCTGTGTGGTTAGGATAGACTGAGATTCCTTTCGCCAATCCCCTCTAACCAGAACCATCTTGTGCTGCTGAACTGGAATTGAGCTCACAGTTGGGGTAATTTTAAAGAAGACTAATGCACCATGCACAGAAAGCTAGCAGCTATTGGGTGCCATTGGAAGATGTGGAGGTGATGAAGACTTAATAATGCAACTGAACAAGAACCAAAGTTGTCATTAGTTGATGATTGAAGGCATTGTTGTTGTTGTTCATGGCTGAGAAGAAGAGGTGCAGCTTCAATTGGACGTGGACAAGCAATGTTTCGACAAAAGACTGTGCAGACATTCCATTTCCATTTAATGCTTAACACTTGTTCAAGCAGATCTGAGTCTGACTACTTCACCTTTGATGCTCTCAACTTCATTTTGACATTGTGCCTCTTTTTGACCCCTTTCTTTATTATCCATCTTTTTCCATCCAGTGTAGTAAACCTCGGATGGTGAACCTATTTTTCCTCCCGGTACATGCATGATAAATGTATGAACATGTAATCTATATGAGGAACTCGCCCTTCGAGGGGTGACATATGATCGCAACTCTTGTATGATGAAACAAGAATCTTGATTCTTACACAAACTCTACAATAAAAATTTTCTGAGCGACAGTCATTGTGTCACCCACAAGTCTTAAGTTCAAGATGCTTCAAGAAGGGTTTGCTCGGATGCAAGACAATGTGTACGAAACATACATCCTAAAGGCAGGTTCTAATCTTTTTACGTGAGACAAATGGTAGGTTTACTACTTGGTCTCTAAAAAGAGTCTCTTTTTGTCCCAGTGATCACCCTCTTGAAGGCAATATAGGAGCCCAGCAGGCAATGAGATGGCACGTGTACCAACTGTTACCAGTCTAAGCACTTAACGAAGAGTTGGGGTTTACACAAACTTAAACCTTGACTAAAAGTCATAAGGTAAGCTGCTAGTCCCCCACCTAACCTAGAAACTTGTGTGTTCTTTCAAAAATAAACATAGGTGATGCATGAAACAATTCTAAAAATGCATTGATAAAACAAAAATAAAACAAGATAAAAATGCAAAAACTTAAACACATCAAATACACAAAGCTTAGTCCAATATTGTCAGAAACAGTACCTTCCCCAGCGGAGTCGCCATTCTGTCGCACGTCAAAATCCGCGCGGCATCGGCTTGGCGATTTTTCGTTTCTCGTTTGTTTTGATTGGTTCATTGAAGTCGCCACCTAGTATTTAATTGAAGGCTACTAGGAAACCCGTGTGCTAGTCTTGTCAGAGATTCACGAGTAAGGAACTGGTTGTGGTTAGGGAAGGTATTAGCACCCCTAACGCACCCTACCTGAGGTAAGCTGCTTCGTAGACTTGATGTGTTAAAAAAGTTTTAAAAATTCTGTTCTTTCATCGAATTTTAGAAATACAACTTACACATAAGTTCATAATTCTTTATCCATGAACAAATCAAAATATTAAATTCTTCTTTATTCTTGCAATTTTATCATAAAAAAAAACATTCATAAACAAAATACAAATCACACATTTCCTTTTCACTATACTTTTCTTTTCTTTTCTTTCTTTTTCTTTTCCTTTTCTTTTTCTTTCTTTTTTTGTTACATCAACACTACAAATTATAAAAAGTCAACTAAACAAAACAATACATTAAACAATTTTTACAATTACAAAAATTAGCCCCAAAACAATATGAAATTACAGGGATGGCCTTCTGCAAGCCGGAACAGTGCCGGTGCATCTGCTCCACGCGCCGCCGCCACTGGCAGACAGACCCGCACACCAGTTGGATCTGGCTCTACTCCGTCTCCTCTTCCCTTCTGCACCGCCAGTGAGGAGTAACGTCACCTGCAAAGAAGAAAAAAAACGCAAGCAAAGTCTCGGTTCTTCCCTCTCTTTTTAGATCTGCTCTCTTCTGGTTTCTCTCTTTCTCTCGGTTCATTGTTCTCTGCTGGTTGCAGGTCCGGCCGTTGCTTCTCGGTCGGAGATGAGGCCGCTTCAGTGGGCGCCGCTGGAGGAAGATGGACTGATGCTGGCCGGTGAGGGAAGCCGTGGGTCTGAGGAGACGGGGAACGGCCCTGCCCGTTCTCTGATCGGGGGAGATGAGGCTGTTTGTTGAGGGCGAGGTTGTTCTGTGTTGAGAGGGAAGAACCACGGCCTTTTGTTGGCTGGGAGAAGGGAGCCTGGTGAGGGGCTGAAGACCTGAGGTCCGGTGAGATGAGGGAGGGAGATCAGCGGTGGCTGGTTCTCTGGGGGCTAGGAATGGAGCGGCCGAGAGAGGGGAAGGTTGGCGCGTGTGGGTCTGGGAGATGGAGGTGTTCGGTTGCTGTGGGGAAGGAAATGGGTGTGAAAAAAAAAAAAAATCCCAAAGCCGGGGAGAGTGGCGATGGAGGCTGGTGGAGAAGGGAAGGTCAGTCCTGCGGCCGGCTGGAAAAATCAAAACCAGGGGGGGGTCTGTTTGGTTTGTCTTTGGCAAAAATTACGGAACAGTGCAATTCATTTGCACTGTTTAAATAGTTTTTTTTATGTATTAATTTTATTAATATTTTTTTAAAAAAACTATTTTAAAGTAAATTAAATTTATTTTTACTGTGATATGAACAATATTTTTTTATCAAAAAACTAGTATAGAGTGAATTAAATTCACTTGCATTATAATATCAATTTTATACCTAATAATATTTTATTTAATTGTATTATTAAATAGTTTAATAGAATAATAAAAAAACATTTTATATAAAGTATTATTTATTTCATAATGTAACATGAGTAATTAATTCTACAATATTTAAATTTAAAACCATCAATATTAATATATATTTTTTAAAATTATTTTATAACCTCAATTTCAAAAGCATTCTTACTCAAACATATTAAACTACTTTTTTTCAACCTCAATTTCAACCACAGTTTTAACCAAACACCTATTTTTTCAAATCAACCTCAATTAAAAGTACTTTTTATAAAACAACTTTTTTCAAACCACAACCACTACCGCAATACCAAACACACACTTAATCTCAGATTATATATCTTACTTAATTATTTATTTATTATTATTCATTGATACATAATGTTTATTTTATTTTTATATTATTTAATTTAATATTAATGATAATATTTTTATTTTTATTTTATAGTTATATACCTATAATGAAATTCTATGAACATATATGAATTTTTATTTGAATTATGTATTTTAAGGTGTTTAGACATTTGTATTGTTTATTTCACTTTTATTTTAATTGTGTTATATTATTATTTACTACTTGACTGGATCTTGCAATTTAGTTAAAATATTTTACTTGTGATTTTACAATTTTATTTAAAATATTTTACTTGTGATTTTACGATTCGAGTTTACATTATATGTTCTGTATCGTGTCAAAAAAACATTTTTAACAACCTTGCTTAAAAGTCATTAGTATAATTTATTTATTTATTGTGATAGGTGAAATAGCGTAATGCATTTATAAATTGTAAATCCGACTCGTTTAGTTTTTTTTAATCTCAACAATTGATATATCAAGTTGAGTTAAAAAAAATTATAGATATTATTTATAAATATTACACAAGTTGAGTTTATATTGCTAATTTCCATAAATTTTTATTTAGAGATGGATCTATAACATAGACTGTAGGTATAATAAAACCTTCAATATTAGATATAATTTTCATACTTTATATCATCATTAAATTCTAGTTTTTTTTTCCTCTCTGGCAAAGAGACAAGCTCTTATTTATTACATTAAAAAAATATAATTAGAAGTACGCTAACAAGATCTTTGGAGCCGAAACATTTCTAATTATATTTTTAGACGTTTCTAAATAAAATAAAAATAAATATTCAATATACAAACTATTAAATATAAAAAAAAATGAGAATAAGATATATAGGTTGAGTTAGGCTGACCGGGTTTTAAAAATCTTGACTTGTCACCCAACTCATGATATTATTCTTAGGTTTTTTAACCTACTACCATCTATATTATCCATATTATTTAACTTTGATGGATTGTGTATTGTAAGATAATGTAAATATTACAAATTGATAGGGTTTTTAGAACACCGGGGATGCTTTTACATCATATTTTAAGCCCTGTTTGTTTTTGTATTTTTTTATTTTTTTCGTTGTTTCAAATTAATATTTTTTTAGTGTTTTCAGATCATTTGATGTGCTGATGTCAAAAATAATTTTTAAAAAATAAAATAACATTATTTTGATGCATTTTCGAGTGAAAAGTACTTTAAAAAACAACCGCAACCACACTTTCAAATATGCTAGTGACAAGTGACAAGGATCATTAAAAGATTAATATCTTTTAAAGGTTGGTGAAAGAGCTGAGAGATTGGGACAGGGGTTTGGGTTTCATAAACACTTGTAAAATAAGTTTTCTTGTTAGGCTTAAGGACCATAAGATGGTTAATTATCACAAATATAGAATAGAAGGAGGAAACCCCTCTGAGGCTATGTTGTTTGTATTTGCAAGGCTGCTGTAAGAGATTATCAGAGGTTGGAAAACAAAATTTGAGCTTCCATGTTAAATACCAAATGGCTCATGGATATTTATATAATCATGAACTATATAAAACTTGTTTAGAGATAAATTATTAAAACTGTGAAAAAATGTGAGCTTCCACTAGGGTGTTTTTTTCCATTCTAAAAACTTGTTATAAAAATATTTTACAAAATGAAAAAATGAAAAAATATATATTATTTTAATATATTTTTACATAAAAAATATTGTATACTATAATATTAAACTAGCACTAAATATTGTAATTTCTTACTGTAATTGTTCCCTAACCGTGTTATTTTTCAAAATAGATTTATGTATATGCTAGTCAGCCAAAACAATTCCTCAATTGAATACTTTATCTGATTAAGTCCCCTTCTACAGCCTATTTGTTTTTTAATTTCACAAATATTTTTGAAAATTTTAAAAAAATATATTTTTTTTCTTTACTTTAAATTAATTTATTATTTTATGTTTTCAAATTATTTTAATGTGTTAATATCAAAAATAATTTTTAAAAAATAAAAAAAATATTATTTTAATATATTTCTAAATAAAAAATACTTTAAAAAATTGGTTTCTCACATTAGTTTTTACCACTGCTCAGCATCTATATATGTGACATTTTTCACTAATAGATATAGCACCGTTGCAGTCTCATGGTTGAACAACCAAATTCAAATTCATAAGGATATTCAGGCCCATTTGTTTGCTGAAAAGTAGTTTTTTTTTAAAGTGAATTCTGGAAAAGTAAATTCTGGAAAAGTGAATTATTTTCTGATGTTTGGTATTGTAATGGAAAATAAGTTGGAAAACATTTTCCAGTGTTTGGTTATGTCATGGAAAATGAGCTGTAAAATAACTTATTAATGTTTTATTTTTCTCAAGTATATTAAAATAATGAGGAACAAATCTTATAAATTAAAAAGTTGAATAAGAATGAAATTGAAAAAAAAATATAATTTCATAAATTATTTCAAATAAAATAAATAATAATCAAAATAATAGAGATCAAATCTAAAAAAAATGAAAGATGAAGAAATTAAAATAATAATAATTAACATTTCATAAATTATTTCAAATAAAATAAGTAACAATCAAAAGAATGAGGACCAAATTTGATAGATAAAAAATTTCAATAAAATAATGATAAGGAAAAAGCAAATAACAATTATAAAAATGAGGACCAAAGTTAATATAAAAATTAAATTTTAAGAGATGAAATTGAAAAATAAATATTCAAAACAAAATATATATAGCAATCAAAAGTTTGAGGACCAAATTTGATATAATCAGCAAATAATATGACATTTCTAAATTTTTCACATCTTCCGGAAAAAGCAAATAATATTACATTTCTAAATTTTTCACATCTTCCGGAAAATGTTTTCCGCCCAAATTTTCCAGAAAAACACTTTCCTGAAACCCAAGCCAAATTTTTCTTTGACTGGAAAGTGTTTTCCGTTGACCAACTTTCCTAATGACAAACAAACACAGGAAAGTGGTTTCCCGGAAAATAAATTCCGGTAAACAAACATAGCCTCAAATAGAGATACGAAGATATGGACTGGGTTTGGAGATTGGGTTTACTGCACTAGTTAAGTCAGTTTTATTTATAACCCCAAAATTTTCTCATGTGATAAATTATTTTTTTTAAAAAATAATTTTAATATCAATATATCAAAACAATTTGAAAATAAAAAAAAATAATCATTTTTTTTAAAACATTTTTAAAATACAAAAATAAATAATTTTTTTGTGCTAGGAAAACCTTGTTCTTTCAAACTTTGTATTGTTTCAACGGTATAAGATGTTTTTGGATTAGCTTTACGTCAACTAAGATCAAATTTTCTTTCTGAATGTATGTTCCGCATTGATCTAATGTGTTTAGAAAGATTTTATAATTTTTTTCTGGATATTAACTCTTAGGAAATCAAGAAAAAGAAATCATCCTCCCTTAACCCTTAACCACCAAGACACATTTTAGAATTAAAAACAACGTTGAATCTTTTTAATCACACTCAGCGTGGACCAATAGGCTCCATATCAATACCATTCGAGTGTCCATAGATAGCTGCCTTGCGCACAGAAATGAGAGAGAGAGCAGAAAGGCCCAGAAAAAGACATTCAAGTTTGCATTTGCTAGGAGCGATACTTGACATGATTTCCATCTTCAATGCCTGGTATTGATAGGACTAAAGAAGGGAAATACCAGGAGCATTAGCCTGTTTTCCCTAGACCAAATCACAGCACTTGGCGTACCATGCCATTCAGTCACTGGATCTATTTGACTGGATCTATTTGAAGAATGGAGTTAACAAGTCAAGAGGTCTTGAGATTTAAAGAAAACATGAAAAGCCTCTACTTCATGGAACAAAAGAAGGCTGGAGCTGGTTCCATGCCGTGTTCTAATGAACTATACTCTTCAAACCATGCATTGACAAATTTGCATGGTTGGTCTTCCACCAGCACTTTCAGAAAGCAAATCCGAGCCAAAATAAATAATCATCGTAGAAATGTAGCGTAGAAAAGATTGGATACGATGACGTAACCAAGACTACAAGACTAGGAGATAACTTCTATTCAAAATTCACAAAAAGAAAACAACTTGAGAACATAAAAAAGTTTAATCCTTTCAAAGGATTTATGTTACCCTCCTCTATAAGAATTTCTTCATATTGGAAATTAGTGTGGTTTTGGGCACAGAACCAATAATTGCATCTTTCTTCTCCCCGTTTTTGAAGATCATGATTGTCGGGATGCTTCGAATTCCATACTTGGTTGTGGTGGAAGGACTTTCATCAGTATTCAATTTGAAGCACTTGAGCTTTCCATCATATTCTGTAGATAGTTCAGCTATTACTGGATGGATTATCCGGCAGGGTCCACACCACGGAGCCCAAAACTCAACCAGCACGGGCCCATCAGCCTCGATGATGAGCGACTGCCATGTTTCATCCGTCACTGCAGGAACTGAGATTTTGAAAACCAAGGAAAGATGTCAATTTTAACTGTGATATAGAGAACTCATTAGGAGTGCATTATAAGAAAGAACAACAGCAACAACATGATTAGAAGTGGAGTGCGGTAAATAGAACTAGAGATTAGTGGCATAAATATTCAACTTAATTATTTCAAGGGCAAGTAGCAACATGTAGAGGTAATTAAAATTCTAACCCGGAAGTTTTTCCTGCATAAAGGTCCATAAAGATTTTTCATAAATATGTTGACTGCTTTGAGTGATATCTCAATAGAATAAATAAAATACAACTAAAAACAGTAGCATAATATTCAGTTTCACAGCAATCACCTTTCCTCCTTCCTCGAAGACTTTGTGAAGCCGGTGAACTTGTTTAACATTTTCATTC
>Ga0325402_1004503_pt1 | contig 12849 bp, 9 predicted proteins | sample PopdelMetagenome_22_FD_207212 | JGI IMG/M metagenome (GOLD analysis project Ga0325402, IMG submission 207212) | Populus deltoides microbial communities from Bellville, Georgia, United States - Xylem-PdKOR-R3 | ecosystem: Host-associated > Plants > Phyllosphere > Stem > Wood/Secondary xylem... | reverse complement strand
TCTTGGAATATTTCTCGAAGCTTAATGTTGCAACTTGCAGTTTCTCTTGAGTCCTGCTATTCGAATATGAAGAACACCAGACTGAAATCTTGCGTTTCCTGCAGTAGTTTATTACTGGAAGTGTCGTATTAAACACATTATCCCTTCATTTAAACCCCAATCAAAGTAGTTTCGTGTAGATTGGAAAGACAAAGCTTGTACAATCTGCTGACAAAACTACCATAAGAAGCATTAGATTCGATAACGAAAGGCTCATCAAAATGAGACATGACAAGGATAAGAGTGGAAGTCATAGCTTAAAACTTTCATCAAGCATTCACCATTTCCTAGAACTACAAATCATTCAATAAAATAAAAACACAACATACAGATACACACTCCTTATAATTTCATTTATTTTTTAATATATTATTTTTTCCCCTCCTATATTTTACTAGTTTGAGCATTGAAGTGTCCATATATTTGTAAGATAGTTGTTTTGCAAGAAAAGTCATGGATCATCCCAGAGCCGTAGCATTGGAAAGCCCAAATTCATTCTGAAGCATTCCACGACTACATCATGTAGAATATGGCATCTCTAGTTGGATTTAACTTGATCATAATTATATAGACCATCAGAACTCACTAAGATTATAACATGTGAGCAAAACTTGGAGCTCATATTATTCTAATACACCAAACACTTGTTGGCTGGAAACGTAAGTAAATCCAGTCCAGTGGAAACCACAGGACAGCATTAACTAGGTCAAAAAGGTGACAAATCCTTGGTACAGTGTATCTGAAGAATCTAAGATGGTGTCTTGTTCAGATGAAATATTAGATAACCCCACATTAGCATAAAGCACCCATTCGTGTAAACTAGGCGGAACCCATTGTAAATTGATGACAGATTCACTCATGGTGTGTAACTCACACTGAAGCAGATTCGGTGCAATAATTTCTTATTGCAACGCCAAAATTCTTATCTTACAGATCCTTCAGCGGGCCTCTTTGGTGATGGCCAGTGGTAAGGTCAGGTGAGACTGTTGCTCCGACGAGACTTCTACAGGGGTAAGTTGCAGAATGAACCACAGTATTAACCAAGGCAAGAAGACCAGCTGTTCCATAACATCTCGTTAAGAACCGACTAGTTAGGTCTACCGCCACATCCAAAATTACGTCCAACTCAAACCCCTACATAATACCCAGAGAACCGATCCCGATTGAAACTAACACTACCGGTACAAGATTGTGAAAATCCAAGTACTCACGATACGGAAAAGATAACAGACCGGACAACCAAAGATCTAACCGATACGGAGTTTGATGTGAAAACAAATTAGGCCACCCCATGCGCGGTGCATTTAATAGTACAAACTTGGAGAAGCCTCAAGGTATGGCACTTGATATCATATTTTCTTAATCAAGATTCTGAGAATCTATCTTCCACCAAATGGGATGGACTGGGAAAGAAAAGCAAGCACATCCAAAATTCCTGCATGATAAATCAGAAAAATATCTGGAACCACGAAAGAAAAATAATCGTTCGACTGTTAAGCACACTAACATAAAGCACACCGCCGTTGGATGGGCACCAAAAAAAATGGCAAGAATAATTCCGAAAGCGGACATTATATTATTTCCAGCACGGTAAATTAATACCATTAAATGGGACTTGCACACTGCAAAATGGAGTTTCCAAAGCAGGGCAGATAGTAGCTATTCGCAGCCAACATAGACAACTTATATACAGATTCATTCTGTAGCAGCCAGCAAGCAATATTTACATGTACCTTCAGCTTTCTGCAAATGCATTGCAAGTTCCGACGCCAATGCCCATTGCCAATCCAATAATTTTATATTTCTTACCGGCCTACTTTACACAACAATTAAACTGTACAAAACAACAATTAAACTGTACACAATGCTATCAGGTTGATAACAGTCTATATACATGGTGTTATATAACCAGTCTCTCGCTATTCTGGCCGAAAGCTTGCCAGATTAGGGAGTTCAGTTGACTGAAGCTTCTTGATTTCAGATGCAGTTACCTTGCAGGATTCCAAAGATAATGCACGTAAATTCTTCAAAGGCTTCAAATAGTGTAATCCTTCGTTGGTTATGAGAGAATTTGAAACATTCAATGATACCAATTCTGTCAACCCTGTGGTCACAAGGAAATAGTGAACAAGTGTCAGCTGAAAAAGATATTTTAGTCAAATCCAATTTCTCAATTGAGTGCAAATAACAAGAAAAATGGCACAGGTAGTCTCGAATAATTTCATCACACTATCAAAACAAAGAAACATGACAAAACCAATCTCTACAAGCACACGTATCCCTGTGCATCATCTATAATGACATGATTTTATTTGCCAGGTGCTATGCAGTAAAGAATGAACTTATGAGCAACAAAAAGCAAATGATACCAGAAATCAACTCCAAGGTCTTGTCTGTCAGATTCGTATTCTGTGACAGGTTCAGAACTGTCAGGTGTACAAGATCTTTGATATTCTTCACCCCAGCATCAGTTAGTCCTCCACCACAGATTTCAAGTGATTTGAGATTTTTGAAGTCTGCTTGGCATAAAAATATTAGGAGTAAGAACATTTGGCAGAATCAGAGCAGGAAAATACACCTGGTAAAGTTTGAATTTTATGCCAAAAGAATGATTGTGGACAGTCTGGAGTCAAATTACTTATATCCGCAAATTTCAATAGCACAAAGGGAAGCAACTTGGGATTGAGACAACTTATGCAATGATAAAGTATATCCATACATTTCAAACAGTTTGTTCCAGAATCTGTAATGCGAGCGCCAAAAAGATCCAGACGTGTCAATCCAGTAAGACCTGCATCAACAAAAGCATTAGCAAGGGCAAAATATGATTAAACAGAGAAAAGGAAGATTATCCTTGTATGATTTTGAAGACTCATCTTCTATTCAAAGTTCTCTCTTTTTGTGGTTTCTAGATTAGGGTTTTTTTCTTGTTGCCTGAAGTATTTTGCATCAGTTTACTATTTAGAAACTTATGCTTCAAATACCAAAGTAACCTCAAAAAAAAAAATCTTCATTTCCGAATTCCTAGTTTCTCATCCGAGTTTAAGCTTCCAACAGATTTATCCCAATAACACTGGGAAAGAGCCCATAAATGTAATTACGTTTGCTTATCCATTGTTTTAGTGGGTTCCCAGCATTAAAAATAAACCTCCACCAAATGCTGAAATCCACAAATGCATTAACTTAAAGACACACAGGAGCCACATTATTTCAACAAAACATGACTCGGCACAAGAATACCATAAGTTTCTAATAGTTGCATAACCCAATACTTGCATTCATATTCATAGGTGAATCAGATGTGGGTTAATGCTTACTCGTAAGAGCTGTAAGTCCAGCATCTGTAATTTGGCGAGCATCCAAGTTGAGTGATCTAAGAGATGTCAGTCCAGATAACTTCCTTAAACCACCATCTGTTACTAAGGTGAATGATAGATTTAAGTTCTCCAGATGAGTTATTCCTAAAACAATGAGAAAAATTGTAAGAAAGCCCTTCCATTTGATAAATACACAGAGAGATGCATGGGGTAAAAAGTTGTCTTCACATCAGACAGAACACAAATAATGGTTAATGCAACAAACCCCCATCAATTTCATCCCAAAAATCAAATCCTAACATAAGAAAGGGATAATTAACTAAGCCTACCAAAGGGAGGATCACCAGACAAGCCAATTGTATGCTTAACGTGCATTTGCTTTTCTAGTGTTTCAGCTAGCCAACATTTTTCTAAACATTTTTATGTGAAAAAACAAACATCAAATGAATTTAGGGTCCCATTTTCAATGCCTCAGCACAATTAACAAAGCACAAGTACCAGTGAGTGAATCTTCGGAATCCAACTGAAAGGAGAAAAGATTAAAAAAAAAAGAATAAAAAAGGAGAAACAAAGACGGTCTGTAGAAATATTCCAGTGCTCTTGAATATGGACCTGCACTCAGCTTCATACACTACCAACCGTGCCAATAAATGACACTTTCAAATATAGCCATGGTGTATGATATGTTCCAAGCACAGAATCTTCAAGCAAGGTAAGCTTAAGTTTTTTTTGTCAATTAAGTGGACATCTAAAATATAAAGCAGCGTAAACATGCATACGCATTACACATGAGCATGATTTTCAACTCCCCACTTAATCTATATTTTTAATTCAAGACCTAATCAAAAACTATATTCTATTCTCTTTGAAAGCACTGAAAACCATAATCATTTAGTCATTAAAATCTCTTGAAAGTTAGAGAAACAAATAACATGCAAGGGAGAATTAATCATGGTGAGATGCAAGCACCAAAAGAGAATTAAGAAAAGGAAGAAATGGTTCTGGAGAGAGAAAAGGTGGAATTGAAGTTCCAGAATATTCTACAGCTAAAACCAGAATAGGACGAAGTATCATGAGTCACACAAGACAACTGCTAGATAGTAAGTGGATAGAATCCTAACCAGAAAGATGCCGCAGCCCACTGCTTCCAACTATAGTATCAGACAACTCCAAACTTTTAAGTGGAAGGCCTGAAGAGAGAAACCCAGCAGATATCAAAAGCATGCTTTAACACAAGTACAACATAGACCTGTTTGCCCCTCAATCAAAAATCATTAGAGCACCATTGTCGCGCCATATTGTCTTCCCAGACATGCAACTAGCTCACAAATTAAAGCGTCAATAAAAACACAGCACTAGTTGCATATAGTTGCCATTGCTACACAACAATGAACAATGAATGGTTCCTTTGGAACTTCAGCAATAAGCTGAGTCATTGCTTTAGAAAGTAGCCAGCATATTCTATATTTTCCAAAATACAACTAGTACGTGCTCTCAGTTATCAAGATGCATGGTTATAAAAACCCTTAGAGCAGATGGAGATTCTTGAATGGGAAAAGCAGCACTGACAGCTATTAGACACCAAGAACAAAGCTATGACTATCTGAAATAACATAAAACAACATGGTTTATGTAACCCTGGGTTCTTTTTCCTCTCTAACTACCAAAAGATATACAAAGATTTCAAAATTTTTGAGATCTAACAAGGATTCATAATAAGAAAATGCTTGTGAAGGCCAAATGCAGGATAGCTGGTCAAAACAGTTGCTCTTTTATCTCATCAGGAGTTTCTTTTGCCCTGGGTAGCAAGAGTCACTGTGGAAAGGTGGCACGCCACACTGACATTATTAAGCAGCCAAAATATTCAAGATAGAACATACCTGCCAAATTAGCAATGCCTTCATCACCAATCCTACAAGAATCCAAGTTCAAGCTCTCCAATTTTTTCAAGCCTTGATAGAAGTGAAATCAGAGAAGATGATAAGTGCAAGAACCATCATTTTATGGGAGAAAGAGCAAGAAGAAAAAATAGACTGAAATATAATTGGTCGGTTGTAGGACCATGAATAAATGAAATCATATAAATCTTAGAGACAACATCAAAGAAATGTACAACTATATAGAGGTTCTCTGTATACTCTGTGAGGGGAGAGGGAGGGAGGGAGGGAGGCATTGCAAACCTTTTAGATGCACCAAACATGCATCTGTTACATCGTTGAATGCCAAGCTCAACACCTTCAAGTTTTTCAATCCTGTACATGTTTAATGCCGTAAAATCAAGATTAAATAAATATGCTCCACTAAACTTATGAAGGACATAGTAAGGTCACAAGTAAACTTAATTCACTCACCAGAGAACTTATCACATCCATCATCAGGTAGATGACATCTGTTTAAATTCAAGTAGGCAATGGTTGCGAGAGCTGCAAAGACAAGTTCAGAGAAACACCTACTTGATTTCCCATTAGTAAGCAGCAATATATTAAGTATTGGTTGAAAACCCAATAACTAAACAATGAGTAAACCTGAAATGGAATCTAAACAAGCAGTGGTAATATTGCACCCCTCCAAGTTCAACATAATAAGCTTCTGCAAGCCTGCCAATAACAAACAAATGTTGTTACATGTCTACCCTAAAGATTGGAAACAGCGTGCAATGACCATTAGCTAAAAAGGCACACATTTGCCAGATTAGTGGGATCATTGTAGACCATTTCAAATATTTGGGAGCCAGAGCAATTTAATTTAGAAATGACAGATACTAGCTTGAAGAAATAGCAATGATTTCCATACAATAAAATTTCATACATGGAAAGGCCTTTAGGTGATCACCCTTTGTTAATAGCCATCTAATCTTAAAGGCGAAGCAACTATATAATCATAAAATTTGGGGCATGGGGGTGAGATGGGGAAGATGGGAGAATATTCACTGGTATAAGCAGATGTCGAGCCACATTCCCCTTTCACATTTCACAGATCATATAAATATCATTCCGCATTATGCAACATCATGTGGGGTATATGGATTGCATCCCTTTGGGAAAATTAGTAAATCTTTGCTTATGAAAAAGAACAGAGAGAAACATAGTGGAACCTCTTTCTTTCTTTTTTTATTGGAAACTCAGTGGAACCTGATATCTGGAATTGTTTACATGCACACCACAGGTGTTCCTACAGTCGGTTATGGAGTTTGCAATATAAGTTGGTAAGGTGATATCTCAAGCTCAATCTAGTCTAAGATTGTGTCTAAGTATTAATATATTTGAATCTCTTCCAAAGCATAAGAACTATGAGGTCAAAAATAACGAGAGGCTCTGCAATTTTCTCTGACTCTGGAAATGTACCATTAAAAACAGCTATTTGTTAGTGGCTTTCTGTTTTTTCTTGTGCTACACACTTCTGCAGTTTATACTGCCCATATCTCTAATGAAAATTGTTTACAATTGAACAAAGCAAATGGACCAGGAGAAGCTAAGCAGCCATGTTATTAGATGAAAACTGAGAGGAAGCAAAGTACCTCTTAAATAAGAAACTCCAACATCAGTAACGTTAGTATTAGAAATCTGTAACTCCTTCAAGTTAGTAAGACCTGAAACATGAGAAAAATGAGACTTTAGATATCAACCAAAATCTGGAAAAGGAAATCACAACAAATTTTGATCATCATCTAGTAAACATTCTTAAGCCTGCATCTTTTCTTTTCTTTTCTTTTATCTTAAATGTGGTCAATGAGGACCTACTTTTTTAATACTCTTTAACAATTCCATCTTTAGTGCTAAAAACTGAAGCTTGGCCATTGGTATTCCCGCCAGCCAAGGATGGCAAACAGTGCATTCATGAGTCATTCAATTCAAGTACCCTCAAATTACAATCAAAGAAACAGGTATTGGGACAGATAAGCATGTTCACAAAAACAGACATATACAGGTGTGCCCCTCCAGATAAAATTAAACAAGAACGTAAATAAACAAGTACCTGATATAGCCTTCATGTCCATATCTGTGATGCACTTGCAACATCTGATATTAAGGGACTCAAGTTTTTTTAATCCTGTGAAAAGAAAAGAAAAAAAGGCAGCATTGAAGAGTGAGAGCCAGATCAGCAGATTAGCAACCAAATCCCACGTGATAGGATATAGAACTGCTAGGCATAAAGGCTAACATTGAAACTCTATTAAGTCATAAGTAGGCTGAGCTACTCTGTTCACACCTCTAGGAAGCATGCAATTTAAAGCAAAAATGCAATGTTCTCTGAAGAATACATCAAAGAAACCTGAAGCATTTATCAAACAAAAAGACAAACCTTTAAGATGAACTAGTCCACCATGAATCCCAGAACACCTCTCCATATCTAAATTTTCCAAGTTGAGTAAGGTAGAAAAGGCACGCATTCCTTCAGCAGTTACAGAGCAGCTCTTTTTCAAACTCAAGGATGTAATATTTGTAAGACCTTGAGAATACCCAGCAAGTGATTGGTGTTTATTAGTGGAGTGTCAGAATGATTATTAAATAGGTAATTACTTGGACATGCAAGAGAAAAATTTAAACAATATGGTGAATGGTAAAGAGAACAGCCATCAATTTCAGACATCAAACTGGAAAACATCTGTTCACATGCTACAAATGGCACATTAGGCAAGTAACATTCGAATAGTCAATTTTTTTTTTCCAGATCATACCCTTGCAGCTCAGAGCTTGCTTACACCATTTTTTTTTTCTAAATGGGCACATGGCAACATAAAATCTGTTCACAGGAAAACATCTGTTCAAGTGCTACAAATGGCACATTAAGTGAGTAACATTCAGATAGTCAAATATTTTTTTTTTCAGATCATACCCATTGCAGCTCAGAGCTTATTTAAGCCATTTTTTTCTAAATGGGCACACGGCAACATAAAATCTGTGAGATCTATAATAAATAAATAAATAAATAACAGATCTCTTCAAAATGCTCCAAAAATTCCTCCAAGTATGACTTATACTTCAAAATTTGCTACAATGCTTGAGGAAACAATTCAAAAGTAATTATTTAAAACAACAAACAGGAACCAGATCAACAACTTGTCATTCTTAGCATTATCTAACCATTTTCCTAGCATTAAATCTTTCTTGAAAAGAGAACCTTTTCCATTAAAACAACAAACAGGGAACAGACCAACAAGTCGGCATTCTTAGCATTATCTAACCATTTTCCGAGTGCATATATACATCTTTCTTGAGAAGTTGACCTTTTCCATTGAATGCTATGCAAAATAATTACCGTCAACTCATGACCAACCAAAGTAACATGCAGCATTGCAAGATAACTTACTCAGCATTTTTTACCAGAGACATGATTTTGTTATCCGCATAACATTCAGCATGGTTTTCACCATGGATGAATGCAAGCAGATCATCAATTACTCTATTCAAAATTAAATAGATTAAAAACAACAATTATAAATGACTTGACCTATTAAATTTTCCAAACAAAATAAGCATCTCCCTTTGAACTCCAAATTTCAACTTCATATGGTTAATGTAAACCCTAAACATAAAAAGATCATTCCATTAACATAGCATGTAAAATTAAGAAGGTTATTTCCATAAAGCACATGGCAGAAAATAAAAACAGTCATCAACTTAGCAACAAACCATGCCCCGTGTAACAATTATTAATATAGCAATAAGAGTTAAAAAGAATGAAATCAGATTTTGCACCAACATAGCCAAAATAAGGGAGTCGATTGAGATGTACCACTTAAGTGTTTCAGACCATGGTCAGAAATGTTGTTGCAATAATTTAGAGCAATTGCTTGGAGGTTTGAACAGTCCTTGAGGAGACCCAACCCAGCATCTGTGACATCAGAATCAGAAAGGTCAACAGAAAGCAAAGATGAACCTTGTGAAGAGATGACATCCATCCAACTATCCATAACTCCAGGATATTCACCCAAAAGGACATCCTGTTAACAAAAAAAAGGCAAACTAATTAGTTCCATCCTGCATGAAAAACTGAAAATTGGCCCATGCTCAACAACATAAAAGTGTTTCTATTTAAAATACTTTGAGAAATTACCTGAAGAGCACAGTCTCTAAAAGCTTCAAGACAAGCAGCCGTAAGACTATGTGAGATTACCAATTCATTAAAGATTTGCTGACTTAAATCCCTTGGCAGCATAGAAAATGATTTATATCTGCTGATGTCCTGTTACAATCGAGAATAAAAGCTTGAGCAAACTGTCAAAAAGAACAATCCTACGGCAACACAAGGCTAAGAAATAAAGTAACCTCGCGTATTCTGTAGATGCATAATTCCAGGAGAGATGGGAAACTGCATCCTGGCTGAAGATCAGCATTGGGTCGAGCAAATGTGGTCCCTAGCCATTTTGAACTTGAACTTTTACTATAGTTTCCAGAAACCCCTCTTCGTACTCTACCCTCTAAAACCTGCTGGTCTCTCTTCCTTGAACAAATTCCACCCATTGACTTGTGATCTCGCTGGTTATCTATTGATGTCATCAAACAAGCAGAAGATCGGTGTTGTTTCCCATTTCAAAGCCAAAGCATAGGGCAAAAAGCCTAATATATCCTGTATGGTTAAAAGAAAGTATCACATTAGAATTTGTTTGACTAATATAGTAAGGAAAATAAGAAAGCTATAAAAGTTAACCATCTACCATAATCTAGGGTGACAACATGATAACACTACTGACGTTGGTCCATCATATAGTTCATATACAATACAATGCAAACTCTAATGCACTATTAACAATTCCCCAGTTGAGACAAAGAAACCTTATGGATTAAAAACAACAAAGATAAAATTCCTCGTATCAACTTAAGAAAACACCAGAAGTTCAGCTTTCCTCGTTAGGCGTGCCATGTGCGTACTTCAGAACCTCAAAACACAAATCATCAGCACTTTTAAGAAACCATCTGGAATCAAAGTAAGCCAAAACAACATGATAAATTAAGAAATACGGACCAACTTCCATTTCCAAAATGCAAAGAGGGTGATCACAGATAAAATTCTTCATTTTTTTTCTTATTACACAGGCAAGCTTGAAATGAATTGACAGAGAAATCATCCGTTATAAATAAGCAAGTCTCATCTCTCAATTCAAAAAAATCAAACCAATCCAACTTCCCAGAACAACAATAGGGGGCACATGTAAATATTCATTTCCAACAAAAATCACAACTTCAATCACAATCAAATGATAACCCGCTTCACTATATCAAGTTCTAAATAAAAGTACAAAGATTCATGCTACAAAATCAAGATTTACACCAACAAAAACCAAAACTTTACATGATCGTGCCCCTTTAATATCAGTTAATGATCATCAAAGTTGCAGTTCAGGAAACAAAACATCATCAAAGTTAGTAGAAAGAAACAACCTTAGAAAAGCCAAACTTTGATGTGATCAAGTGAAAGTGATCAAATAACAAAACCGATTTGTCTGAACTAAAAAGGGTCTAGCTTTGGAGAGGGAAAGAGAGGACTTTAGAGAGAGAGAGAGCACCGAACGTGAAAGCTAAAAAAGTAGGGAGGAGAGAAAAGTAGAGTGAGCGGTGAAGGAACTGGGGCTGGAACCGCTCGATGAAAGACACGTGGAAATTGAGTGGTTGATGAGGTGATAAGTGTTTGGTTTTGATGGGTCCCACTTTGCGTCCTTTCTGCTTTATCCGGCGGGAGGAGAGAAATAATGGGTATGCCATTATTTTAATTATTATTTTTTTCCTTCTTCTTTTCTGTACTGTACGTACACAAATCGTTGCCCGTAGCCCTACTATACATTTAACTTTTTTTGGAAACCTCAATTTCGTCCTTGACCTATATACTTATTCTAAATTTAGTCGAAACTAAATTTTATCAATTTCGTCCCACACGTTTCAGAAAATATTCAATCAGGTTCTTTTTGTTAATATTTTAAGAAATGCTTGCAAAAATTGACAAAAAGACCCTTCATTTATGCCAGAAGCGTTTAAATATTTAATTAATAAATTATTATGTTTGGAGTCAATTAAGAATAGATATATAAGTTCGGTATTAAATTAATATTTACTTTTTCACTCCTTGTGCTTCTAAAATATGATTAATCGGGCATGTTTAGAGGGTGCTTGGCAGTGTGGTAGTGCTTGCTTTTCAAATAATTTTTTGTGCCGAAATACATGTCAATGATTTTTTTTTATTTTTTAAAAATTATTTTTGATATCAGCACATCAAAATAATCCAAAACGTACAAACCATATTAAATTTTAGCAAAAAAATAAATAATTTTTTTAGAAACGCGGTTTGCACCGCGTTCCCAAACATGTTCTTAGTAATAAACTTCATGCAAGACTCGTTCTTTCAAGATGGTGTTTAGTATTGTAGTCCAACCGTACTTTTAAAAAATTTTGAATTTTTTTAGCTTCAAATTAATTCTTTTGTGTTTTTTATTATTTTAATGTGCTAATATCAAAAATAAATTTTAAAAAATAAAAAAAATATATTATTTTAATATATTTATAGATAAAAAATACTTTGAAAATACACTTCCAAATAAACAAAGAGTATGCATCGTTATATTAGATCAATCCACATATTTAATTTAATTAAGTATTTCACTCCAATTTACTTTAAAATTTCGATGCACTGAATGGAAACCCATGTATCATTTTTTTTTTTTCATGAATCCACTCGTCAAAAAATCTCCATTCTCGTATATCCAGAAGGTGAATTTCTTTAGAAAATCTTGAAGATCCAATCACTGTAGTTAATGAGTCAACGCAAGCAATTAATAGGGTAAAAAGTGGTATGATCATAACATGAACTGAGTTAGTATTTATTGTAAAATCGAGGGACTATTCTTATCTTTGAATCCGTGACTTTAATTAATCTCTACGGCAATTCTAATAAATGTTTCGAGATATTTTCGAAGAGGGCATTCGTGGCCCCCTGTTTCGTCCATAGATTTATTTATGTTATCCACCTGAGACACTCAGCTGTGGGGCCGGCTGGCCGGGAGACGACGACGGGAGGAAGGATGCTGTGGATAGAAGGAGTATTTTATAGAATTTATTAATTAGGGATAACTACGAAATAATTAATCATAAAAGTGCGCTAATGATACCAATCTTAAGTGCAGGAAAGAGTATTTTAATAGCAGCATAATGGGATAGACGGCAATGTTCTTTCCTTTGTGTATATTTCCAGTTGTTTGAAGGGAGGAGGAGAAGCAATGGTAGATTCATTGACAAAGAATGTATATTTAAAGTAGTTGTTGCCCTTTCATCATTATTCCTGGGAAACATGAGACAACTTCCATAAAAGCCTTGATTGATTGCTTGTATTGGACGGCAATTCCATTATTTTTAATTCATAGGTGGTGGATTGAATGATTAGGAAGTTCCTTACAAGACTTAACTCGACTTTGGTGGAATTAACTCCATCTAGGTGGATTAATTAGCTGATTTAGGATTTAATTCAAGTCCAATAATCAAACTTCTTACTTTTCTTTTCAGGG
>Ga0325402_1004502_pt1 | contig 12849 bp, 6 predicted proteins | sample PopdelMetagenome_22_FD_207212 | JGI IMG/M metagenome (GOLD analysis project Ga0325402, IMG submission 207212) | Populus deltoides microbial communities from Bellville, Georgia, United States - Xylem-PdKOR-R3 | ecosystem: Host-associated > Plants > Phyllosphere > Stem > Wood/Secondary xylem... | reverse complement strand
AAAAAAAATCTGAATTAACTGAGTTAACCCGTCAAATTTAGGATTCGTGTCATGAAAGTTTGATAACTGAATAGAAAAAAACAAATTTACAGGTTAGCCTAGAATTAGCTAGGTTAATCCGTCAAACCCGAAATCCATGTCATGAAAGTTTGATAACTAAATATAAAAAATTTAACATTAACAAACTAAATTAAACGAAAAAATTAATTAAAAAGAAAAACCAGAAAAAAAATCCGGGTTAATCCGTCAAACCCGAAATCTGTGTCATGAAAGTTTGATAACTAAATAGAAAAATATTTAACATTAAAAAAAATTAAACAAAAAAAATATTCATTAAAAAAAACAAAGAAAAAAAAGACAGTTTAAAAAAAACAAAGAAAAAAGCAAGAAAAGAAAAGGAAAAGAAAAAACAACTTATAAAAACAAAGCAAAAAAAAAAAACAGCTCAACGTTTTACTGTAGACCGCACTCAAAAAAACTAATTAAAAAGAAAAATCATAAAAAAAATCTGGGTTAACCTGTCAAACTCGGAATCTGTGTCATGAAAATTTGATAACTAAATAGAAAAAAAATTAACATTAACAAAAAAATTAAACAAAAAAATATTCATTAAAAAAACAAAGAAAAAAAACAACTTAAAAAAAAGAAAAAAGAAAAAAAGAAAAAAAAAACAGCTTAAAAAAACAAAGCAAAAAAGAAGAAGAAGAAGAAGAAAAATGCTCAGCGTTTCACTTAAAATTTAACATTAACAAACTAAATTAAACATAAAAATTAATTAAAAAGAAAAACCAGAAAAAAATTCGGGTTAACCTGTCAAACCCGGAACCCGTGTCATGAATGTTTGATAACTAAATAGAAAAAAATTTAACATTAACAAAAAAAAATTAAACAAAAAAATATTCATAAAAAAACAGCTTAAAAAAACAAAGAATAAGCAAGAAAAGAAAAGAAAAAAAAACATCTTAAAAAAAATAAAGCAAAAGGTTAAAAAAAAAACAGCTCAACGTTTCACTATGGACTGCACTCGAGAAAATTAATTTTAAAAAAAAATCCGGGTTAACCCGTCAAACCCGGAACCTATGTCATGAAAATTTGATAACTAAATAGAAAAAAATTTCACATTACGTTGAGCAATTTTAGCTATTGTTATAATAATAAAAGGATATATCTTTTTTTATACTTCTTGTTTTGAAAATAAAATTTATTCCAAAATTATTTTTTAAATAAATCTATTATTTATATCTTTATCTTTATTTCTTCATTGAGATATATTTTTATATTTTCTATATTAAAACACTAACAAACACGACCTAAAATCTTTTTCATTTCAATTTTATGGGTCACAAGGTAACATTTTAAGTTATTGTTGAAGAGAATATTCAAAGAATGTTGGTGCATGTTTGATATTATGTTTGAAACTATATTTATAGATGTTTTAAAAGCGTGTTTGGCTTGAAAAAATATTAAATTTATATTTTTTTTAAATTGTTTTATGCTTATGAAGTGCTATTGTCAAAAATTAAAGAAGATATAAAAAAAAATTATTTTATTATATTTTTAAATAAAAAATAAAATTATAAAAACATCATGCATTATAATACAAAATATAATGAATTACATATATCAAGTAGTTGTATTCAGATAAGTAAACTTAAATGTAGAAGCACCATTAGCCAAGATAATTCTCCCATGGTTTGCCTAAGAGGCAATTAAGCATCCCACTAAGCTATGACTTTCCTCCTCCCTATCCAATGATTAGGCATCAAAGTTTCCAAGTTGACTCCCATGATGATTCGGATTTATTCTAATGATATGGAGTTAAGTTTTCCAAGGAATTTTAGAAGATTTAATCCAAAGCAAAGCTATTGGTTGTGTTTCCCCCTCCATTTGCTCTCCTCTTTATTCTTTCCCTAGTTGCCTCCTCCATTCTCCATCTTCCAAGCTCTCCTAGCAGACACAAAAGTACTCCTGGGGAGACTGTGATTTGCTTCCTATTTTTTATGATCTTACAAGTTGGTCCTTCTGGTTTTGCAAATCATAAGCTAGTCCCTTGATCTATGTTAATTGTTAATTTTTTTTAAAAAAAAATGTATAAACAATCTTTTCTAAGGGCATCTTTGATCTTATCTATGGTATGTGAGGTTGGAAATTTTGATCAGGAATGAAGAATATTTTAGAAAAAATAATTAAATTGTCAAAAGAAATCCTACAAAAGATTTCACTTACGAATGACTCAATATCATTTTTAAAAAAATCAAAGGAATTAAGTAATCAATTCACTAAAACAAACTTAGATATTGGTAAATACATTATACACGCCTCACGAATTAAATATGTTTGATTTTTAATTTTAATTAACATCTAGCATTTATTTAGATTCAAAATAACATAAGTAGATGAAAGATATTTTAATATATTTTTAAATAAAAATATTTTAAAAAGTAATTATTATCACCGTTAAAAAGTATGAAGCATCATGATAACAAGAATTAGGTAAAGGCACTCATTTTAAAGATGTGCCTCACGCTAACGTGCCAAAAGAGCGGACCCATCAATCGAAAATCGAATGCTAGCCATATGGAAACCACATGATTAGAGAAGCCAATTGAAGGCGGTGATGATGCAAGGAAAAATCACAAAAGCCAAGGTAAAAAGTTTAGGATATGAACTTCATGGATGTCAATTTCATCTCCCATCGAAACAGAGTATTTAACTTTAGAATGCCATATGTGTTTGCTTTTGTCAGAGTTCAGCATCAGAAACTCTTATTCACAGACAAATTTAGTAGCAGGTAGCAGGGATTTATATGGATATGACGACATGGATTATAACAGCAAACAGAACAACCCCTTTCTCCAGTAATGCATATATAGAATTTGGAAGTCTCTAATCTTCAAGTTGAACTAATAAGATATTACCGATGCAATCAATTAATGTCAAATCAGGTTCTTAGTGACCCATTGTTGCATCGAAGGACCTCTCCAACCAGCCAGTGGCTATAATAGAACTATCCATTTTGTTGTCCGTTAGACATGTTTGCTCTTTCAAAAACTGTACAAGGTAAAACAAGTGACAACCATCAGGCCTGCTAACGATCAGCAAAGTTCTATACACGAACTATTTGTTCAAGAAGCCTACATCATGAAAAGAGTAAAGCCTGGATGCTAACTCAATATACCTTGGATTGAATAGAGTGTAGATCTCAAACGATACAAGTCTAGCTTGTTTCTAAATCCAATATTATTACATCCAGTTACATGCTGTGTCCAAGTATCTGTCGGTCCGGTATCTTGCTAGACCTAACACTCTTAGGATCTGCTACATGCTAAGCCCACATAATTATGAGTCTGGAAAGATATCACGTCCAACACTCTTGAACTCAATTACACGTTTAACCCAAGTGTCTGTGGGTCTAGCAAGATATCAGACTCAACACCATTGAATTCAGGTACGCACTTAGCTCAAGTGTTTATGGGTTTAGAAATATAATCGACCCAATAGTCTTAGAATTAGCTACATGATGTGCTTGAGTACCCGTGGATCTGACAAGATGTCACCCAACACCCTTGGACTCGGATATGCACTTTGCCCAAGTGCCTACAAGTCTGACAATGTGCCTGAACCAACACCTTTGAAATTAGTTATGTATTGAGTCTAAGTGCTTGTGGATCTGGTAAGGTGTCAGACCCAATACTCTTGGGCTTAACAATGTGCTGAGCCCAAGTATTTATAGGTCTGGCAAGGCATCAAACCCAACATCTCTAGATTTAGAATTAATTCAAGTCCGGATACATCTTGAATTGAAAGTCTTTATAGGTCTCATACCAAGTCACAAAACTATTTTATAATCCATGACATAAAATGTTAAGGATCTATAAGAATCTTCTCCCTGCACTCGTAGACATATAAAAATCTTTCAAAAATCTATATTGGTCCAATCATCATTAATTTTGATTAAAAGCTATTCTCATTAACATTAATGTTGCATTTAGAATAATATATAAAATCTCATGTGGATCTTATATATTTCCATTGATGTAAGTGTTATTTCCTTCAATGTTAATGTTGTGTAAAGAATGTTTTCTTCTTGCTTATGTTTTCAAGAAACATAACTCTCCACAGCTCCATGCCTTCAGCAAAATAAAAAAAAAATTCACAAGCTATAAATATCTTCTAAATCATCCAAGTAAAGGGTTCATACATTTCATATCCTCTGAAAGTATTCATATCCTTATGACATTTATCATGCATAAATAAGAACAAACACTTGTATTCTTGAATTTAAAGCCCATTCCCTCATTTATTGTAATTTTTTATATAAAAAAAAATCATTGACTTTATCATCACAAAATCTCTAAATCTTTTTTTAAAAAAAAACTATTTTTTCTTTATCACCAGCTAACAATTTCTTTAAAATTTATGGAGGAAGTATGGAAGTGAACATCTAACCACCCTTTATCCCAACACTCAATTCGAATTAATGAACATAGTCGATTTTGGAATATCATCACCAACCATCCATGCATCATATTCTGGACATTTCCAGTCACCTTTGTCCTCACCACCAGTCTCATGATAAGGATCTAATACTTCAATAGACATTGTAATTATAACTGTTTTTCAAGGTACATATAAAAAAACTACTTGCTTCATCATTTTACATATTATCTTATCCTTGGAGCCCTACTTTTAAGTACTTCAACCATAAATGACAGAAGAGATGTAGCCTATCATGTAACCAAACTTTACCAAAGTGTGACGTTCAAACAATGGAGCAAGATATGAGAAATAAGATCAGCATGACTAACGGGAGTAGAGAATGCAAACAGATGAAGTGATCTTCATGTGCGATAGAGATTAGAAGAATAGAGTTGAATTTGCCAAGATTCACAAGTGGAGAAGACAGATCAATTGAGTGTTATCTTCTCATTAATTAATCTATCAATCTATACAAATTCTCATAAAGATTGAGAAATTAGTGAGCAGATCCTTCAGGAGTTGTATCCATTTCTGAATCGAAAGACAAACATAGGTTTTTATCTTGGCTTTGTATGACAGGAGTTGTGATAGATGAGTTCACCTCATTCCGGCCACCATGTGAGTCATAAATAGCGTTGGAAATATTGTTCAGCTCACTCTGCAAATTAATTCAAAACAAAATAAATAAAATGATATCACAATCAGAATTTGCATAACTAGTCAGGAAAATAACATAGCCTTCCCAAAACATGTTTGCAGCTTCAACTAAAGGCCATGCCTTCCCAGCAGTTGATTGCCTTTCCAGCATTCAGCCAGTACTTGGAGCATATGATCATGCTCCCACCCACTAGGTTAAATATAACTTCTGTTCCAAAGGAACATTGAAAAAGTTGTACTTTCTGGTATCACTACATTTTCTATTGATCTTCTCAAGAGATGGGATAGCCTCAATTATATTATCAATGGCACCTTTCTCTTAGTTATTTTCCTTTTCATTCAATGCAGCACTTAAAAACAGATAGTATGGCTACCCATGAATATCGTAAGAAGATTGGGTCTTGAACAGTACAATCTTCAGGATTTTGGAAAAGAGGAAAAGAGACGGATATTAATATGTAAAGCACAGGTCAACAGATTGCAGCTGGTAAGAAGCAGGCATTAAAGAAAACAAATTGGTAGAAGAGCATTTAATATATCAGCTTCTCCGCAGCAACCCAAGTTCGCTTGTCTGCTGGTTTTATCATCATTCACAATCTTTGCACCTTAGTAAATTTAAAACTTTTACAAAAGGTTTGATGGACTCCTAAGATAAAATAAAACAGAAAGAGATGGAATGCTTAAGCAGCAAACCTACCCTTATGAGGCAATAAACACTGAGAGAAGAATATTTAATGAAGAGTTACTTCCATGTTTAGCAATCAAAATACCAAAGATCAGAAACATGTTCAAATGAATGCCAAATGCTTTCCTGAATTGTGATGAAAACGATTGTAAGTAAAAATTTCATGACAAAACCTGCAGATAAGTAGAAATGTCTTCTGTTGTCACCATTATTCCACCTTGCTGCTTCACTGCCATCCAGTTACTCAGTTTCTCCTGAAGAAAACAAATGGTAATGTATGAGTGGATGGTCTTCACGAACATCAACGGCATGTTCTATTTTCCAAAGGGTTGAATAAAGCTAATAATGGAGATGCCAGCAATCATGCACATGATTGCACCACTCATATGCAGCTTATCATGATAATCCCATGATATATAGAGGAGACTTGAGAAATCCAGTTGAGCAATCTCAGCCCAAGAAAATAATTACCACTAGCTTTACTAAAACAGTGCCAACAAATATCTAGTGCTTCCTTGTTTGTTTCAGCAATAACCCAATCTGCTTATATTAACAGAAATGACAGCATCAAAGCTAAGGCTAAATAACTACGACTAAGCAACATAATTAAGTGTGTGCATGCAAATATGGTCAAATTTATCAAATAGCTTATGGACCCTAGTCGAATAAACATAGAACAGAATTGTCAGAACCAGTTTAATCACTACATTTTTCCATCATTTTGCTGCTATCAATCTAAGATTCAACCAATTTAATGTAAGTACTTCACTACTCGGATAAGAGAGCGATCAAGAAAGCAAAGAACTACCATTTGTAAGTTTCAATAAGATTGTCAGCATCCAACAATCATAAAAATAAAAACTTGGAAATCTTTTTTTGCTATTTGATTATTGAAACCCAGAAAATGAACAAAATGTGATAATTAGGAGTCTTCTCATTGTACCAAATACGATCTTTAACTAGGAACATTCAAATCCCATTGCTATTCCAAACTTGCCCATAGCTTGAGACTTCCAAAATGACACCAAGCATTCAATAATCCATAAGAGGCCAAAAGAAAAGAAAGAAAGAAAGAAAAACATCGTTCATATCATTCAGTAAACACGGTACTCAATCAATTCACTCAAGTTAAAACAACAAATCAGTAAACTTGATATGAGGCTAAACCAAAACCAACACCTATTATAATTCATATCACATACGTTCTAAAAAGCATAATAATCGTAACCAATTATACATTAAAGATCAAAACTTTCAACAACAAACACACCATCAACCCTCAAAAGTAGAATCAAAACAATCAAACCCCAAATGGGTTTTCCACAAATTCAATAAAGATGAGTCATGCCATACCAAAACAAGAAAAAGAAAAGAAATTGAACAAAAAAAAAACAAAAACTTTTTGTGGTCTCACGAGAGCATGTCTTTGTCCAGCTTCAAAAGAAAGCTTGTTATGACTGATTGCTTGAGAGTATAATTGAGAGAGTTCATTAGCAGAATTTCTAAACGCTGAATACAAAACTTTGTCACTCTCATCTACTATCGCTGCGCTACTTTCCACTTTCCTCTTCCTCGCCATAACTTTCGTTTTCCTCCTCTTCTTTCTGAGTAATTTTTTTTTTTTTTTGTGGCTATTTACAATAAATAATCTAATCCTTTTCTTTTATGTCTCCAGTTCTTGTAGTGGCCCACAGAATCCCCACTTTGGTCTTCTATTTGGCCCAAAAAACTACACTGCTCACAGCCACAGATGAATCAATAACTGAAGATGGGACTCTTTAGTTTTCCCAAAGTTTGGAACTTTGAGAGAGAGATTAATGGAGTGGATAAAGACAAACAGTTTTATAGCTTTCAATGCCAATTTGCAAGTATTTGAGTTCTTCTCTTTGGCGTGTTATACTATATGGATTGGTGAGTTAATAGGTTGTTAGAGGGGTTAATCACTCCAACTTGGTCCCTGTACTATTCTAGTTTGATTAATTATGTCCTCTTACTTCCTATACATTTTGATTTACATTCACGACAGGCTCTCTATCATGAGGTTGATGTTTAACTCGTATTATTCTATATGATTTGTATACCCTGTCTAGTTATGAAATTGCAAAGTGAAAGAACAAAAATCTGACAACATTGTCGAATCAAACACGTGTGAAATCAGAAAACCTGAATTGTCCCAGAGTCAACTCTTAGAGTGATGAGAAGTGCAGGCTTTCCAAGAGCTCTACAGGCAACAATTCTCCCAGCAATGGATACTTGATCATTCTCACTATTCGACTCTTCGTCATTGGCTAAATTTCACCTTCATTTAATCTCACTTGTGTGTTAAGAATCTCACAGTTTTTTGTTTTTTATTTCCCCTGGTTGCAGATATATGGTTTGAGCTTCTGGTGCCTGAAGAAGCAACGACTGAACGAAGTGAGATTGGCGGATTTATGGGAGCAAAAACAAATTGATTTTGCAACATATTTATTAGAAAATGTTAGTACATTTGAGCAGATGACTTTGTCACTGCATACCAAGATATTCTCAATATACAGGGAGTGGTCAGAGAGGAATGAGGCCATATGGGACCATGAAAGGAAACATCCATGATTCTTTGAACAACTGCAACAAACTGCCTTGTCTGAAAATGTCTAGGTGGTCATTGGATGATATATTTTATATGTATGTCTCCGTCCTTTCAATCAAATTAATTTATATCCGACGCTAATACTAAGAGAATAGTGCAGGCAAAGCATTACATATTAAAGTTTGAAAAATTTTCATTCATGCTATATGCATAGGGAAGTCTTCTATATATGCCCATTTTTTCTATGTTTATAGGTTTTTTATATTTTTTTATCAAATGTTTATGGATATGAACGGCTGGCTTTCCTGTCAAACTATCCATCTTTAGACATGGTGCCCAAGTGGTGCTTGACTTCTCTTTTCATGTGTTGCCAACCAAAGGTCAACCCTTAAGGCTTAAACTATGACCCATCTTCTCTGCTCCAAAGTCCAAACTGTAAGGGCACTATCGAACAATCATTTTGATCACAATTTACGTTATTGTTGGCTGCATCCAATCTGAGAAGCAACCCTCTCTTTCAGATCGTGTATTTGATATGATGATAATTTTTACAGTTATAAATTTTTTAAAATATATATATAAATTACAATTTTTTAAGGTTTCTTAACGTCAAAAATAAATCAAAAAATAAGCTCATATCTGTGTCACTACCTGTGATTTTTAAGGTTTTTTTCATTTTTTTTTTATCTAAAAATGTGTCACGACATGAAAACAAAACAACAGCAGCAAGCAAACAACAACAAAAGAGAGTTAGGACAGTTGAGAAAGAGGATTAAAAATCCGTCTTAAAAAAGAGGAAAGAAATAGCAAAGAGAGAAGAAAAATGGTGTTTAACAGCTTAATTGTATTATCAGTAGCCCACGTATCTGCAGACGTATGGCAACAAATAGCATGCATAAGGTTCCAAGATCGCGTAAGCAGTCACCAGCTCCTTGATCTTGTTTGCTGCTTTCCTCTTCAACAACTGGGCCGTTTAGCTCTTTTCGTCTGGACCTTCCTCTGCTTGCCTCCACCTGATTCTTTCCTGTCTTCTTACTCTTATTACTCCACATCATCAGATGATGAAGATCACCATCAGTATGGTCATCATCATCATCAAGCCTCTTCTTCTTCCTCCTCTGCTCATGTTGAATACTACTACTATGACTCTGACTGATTTACTCCATTTTGTTTCATCATTTGTGTACGGTCTCTCTCTCTCTCTCTCTCTCACTTGTATATGTTTAATTTGTTTCTTTTGTTTTGTGGGGATTTTGTTTTGTTTATGAGGAAATTGTTGGGTTGTTTGGATTGGTGATGCATGATAATTTTGTGGAGACGAGTGTATATATCTACTGATTTTGTGGGTTTTTATCAAGATTCTTTTTTTGTTTTGCCTCAATCTGGCTTTTCTTTTCTTTATATTTATATGTCAAGATTGCATCTTGATGAGTGATGGCATCGTTAAAAGGCTAGGTCATAGCCATGGAGATGACTTGCTATCCTTGGAATTTGCTGACTTGTATGTGTTTGTGCATATGCAATACCATTGAGGGTTATGTCCATTTTGAACTTGGATCCAGTAGGACTCCGCTAGTTGGTGATGATTGCTTTTTGTCTTATACTTGTTTGTTATGAGGATACTGCCCAGAACCAAAGTTGATTCTTTTCTCTTTTTTGAGCAGACAGCTAATAGATGCCTATCCAATATCATGTTATTTGACTAAAAAGATTTGTCAATTCCTAGAAGCAAACTTTTCTCTTGAGGTGAATGAGATCTTTATAAGTATCTAATCCTCTCGATGATCAATTAGTTGATTACCCTGAACATTTTAGTTTAGCTATTAGAGATGGAAGATATATAATCTTGAAAATTTTCACCTAGATTATCATTTAATGCTATCTATTGATTGATTTCATTGGAAGTGCAATTGTCAATAATCATTCTACTTTCTCAAGTTCTTGGTTGCTGAAATTTCATACTTCATATGGAAAACTTGCAGGGATAGAATTATTTTTGTAGATTGCTTAGTCTCTTGTCCATGTATGCAGTTGTAGAGTTTGTCTTGATAGAGGATTGGAAAAGATGATTGTGTTCAAGTTTTGACTTCAGTCGGCTACATCAAGCAAAGAGTTTCCAGATGAGTAAGATAACTAAAAGGAGCTTGTTTATGGTCATCTTGTTTGTATCCCTCTAGCTGTTGACAGTGCTGAATCTTTGTAAGTAATTAATTCAGATTTTTCAAAGTTCCGTATTTCATGGTTGTGTGATTGCTTTAAAACTACAGATACAGTTTCTAATGCAAAATGTATTATAGTTAACTGTTTGTACATATGGATGATTCTGGGACTTGTTTCATTCATTTCGAATGACTCTTTAAATCGACTACTTTACATGTGTGACCATTATGAAATTGTGATATTGGCCTAATTTCTTCAGATTTTTTGGGATCTTTATTTGTTATGTAGATGTATCCAATCTTGTAACTTTTTGATTATTGAAATAGGAATTTATACAAATTCTGGATTGGTTATACATGATGGGATAGGATTTCGATTTAAGCAATTGAAATAAACCATGAAAGACTGGATGATTACTTGGAGGCTGAGTTACTTTTAACCAAATTGTTCTTGGAAATTAAATTGTTAAAAGCCTCACAAAAGAGTTGTGTTGCAATCAAACTTGTTATGCCATATCCCACATTCATGTACCTTGTGAAATAGCAATAACAACAAATGATATTGATAGAGAGATGAAAGGAACTGCATATGTAGCTGAATATCATAGCTCTATACATTGAAGTATGGAAGAAGCAAGTAGTATGAATATTCTCCTTCAAAAACTGTTTTACAAATACTCTTAAGATCGTATGACAAATGCAAGAAATTTGTAGCAAAGGAGATGGAAATTTTGGGCAGTTGCAGAAAAGAAGACAAAGAAGTTTGAAAAAAGAAACCAGAATAGCACAGGTGAATGCCCATAAAACAGGCAAATGATATGGCCTCTCATTTAGATCTTGAGGTCGTGGGTGATCCTCTGTCAGATTGTTTTGCAAATTGCTGAGAAGATAGAGATAAGAAACTCTAAAAAGGGTCTATGATTTGGTTGATAGAATATTGTGAGTTGGAATATGCCTGGTAACAGTTGGATATTGTCTGTTATTATTCTCACTGGTGTAGGGGAATCCAGCCCTAACATCAAAAATTGAAAAGACAAAAGGCCAGCTCTTTCCAATAGTTAAAAGGAATCCATTCCATTTTATGAACTGGCTTGCTGGTCCTTTCTCGTGAAATATATGATTTTCGGTTGCACTGCCACATGACTCAAAACATTGCTGCAGCTCGATTGCCCTAACCTACAGACAGACATCCTCAAGGAGAAACATAATTTTTCTCAGATGGCTTTTGAAGATGGCAAACCATATGTAGAGACTGCAGGTTTCTCGTTACTTTTGACCCTATGTTTTCCCGTGTTGCTTTCCGGAGAGTTGCCTGAAGCAGCTATGGTTGGTATCCCTATGCTCAAATTCTAGCTGCTGCGTTCTATGATATCGCATCTGCCTTATAAGTATTAATCAAAACGATCAGTCTCTTGAGAATGAGTTATCCAAATGTGGTTTTCCTGTCCTTTGTGAAAACAGAAACTAGATATGGAAAGATAAGAGAGGAAATATGTTGTAAAGTTGGCAAGTTAGTTTCGATGAGAATCGAGTGTAGGGTCTTCGGCATCTTCCCTCGTCGTTTTCAAACTTCTCTTGAGGCCGTCATTAAGAGGGTCTTTGCGAGTAGGAAGAGCATCCACTGGCCATTTTACAGCCTTCAGAGTGTTGGGAAAGTCTCTGCTATCATCAAGTAGCAAGAAAACTTGTGCATTGGGAGATTAGAGGGCCTTGAAATCTGGGGTGAGTAACAGTTGGGAGTTCTGGTGCTGTCTGTGTAAAACACAGTTGAAACCTGTTCAGGAAGGCTCATCGTTCGTCGGCAACAGCCAGGCCATCTTCAGTGAGATTCATGGGACGATATCCCAAATCAGGGGAAGCATTTATGTGCGGGACATGCTCATGGGATTGGTTCAGCATGCATCTCCGAGGCTCCATATGCAGGACATGCACAATGACTTGAACACGACATGACCAGAACGAAAACATCATACAAGTCATTCATGTTAATTCTTATATGGTAATGGGTTGTCACAAATCGGATTTTTATTATATTTATTAATCAACGAGTAAAATTCTTAAAATAGAGTTTTGGATATAACTTGAACGGAGGTTTTAGAGGAGGAAAAAAAAAAAAAAAATATATATATATATATATATATATATATATATTAACTAATATACTACACCGTGTGGGGAATCACTGTTCCCCACATACATTTCACAGTGGATTACAATAGTAATTCACAGTGATTCTTCCCCTTTTTTTTTTTACTTTTCCCTTTTTTTTGTTTTTTTTTCAAATTTTTTTTTAAATTATT